>Ga0310811_10000111_pt1 | contig 122788 bp, 132 predicted proteins | sample YCmetagenome_FD_207642 | JGI IMG/M metagenome (GOLD analysis project Ga0310811, IMG submission 207642) | Soil microbial communities from experimental microcosm in Duke University, North Carolina, United States - YC | ecosystem: Engineered > Artificial ecosystem > Soil microcosm > Unclassified... | reverse complement strand
ACGACGAGCTCGAACCACTGTGCCGATGACGCGGGCGACGGCGCCCCGGTCCGCTGGCTGCATCAGGTCGGCTGAGTCCGGCTCCGCTCGGGACGACGAGCTCGAACCACTGTGCCGATGACGCGGGCGACGGCGCCCCGGTCCGCTGGCTGCATCAGGTCGGCTGAGTCCGGCTCCGCTCGGGACGACGAGCTCGAACCACTGTGCCGATGACGCGGGAGACGGCGCCCCGGTCCGCTGGCTGCACCAGGTCGGCTGACGGAGCTGAGAGCCCGTCAGAAGGGGTTGGCCGTCGGCTCGCCCGGTCCGGCGCGGCTCAGCTCTGGTGGATCGGCTTGCGGCGGTTCGGCGCGGCCAGCCGGGCGCCGCGTTCGGCGAGGGTCTGCGCGTCCGCGGGGGACAGGCCGATGCGCTCGCCGAGCTCGGTGTAGGTGAGCCGGTCGAAGCGGCGCGGATCGGTCAGCTCGGCGGCGGCCAGGGCCTGGTAGACGGCGGCCCGCTCGGCGGCGGCGCGGAAGGCCTCGGCCAGCTCGGTGGCCCGGCCCAGCAGCTCCGCGGGATCGGCGATCTCGTCCAGGCCGAAGAACCTCGCCTGGTCGGGCTCGGGCACGCCGGGCTCGAACATCAAGGGGACGGGGCTCATCTTGGGCTGCTGCTTCACCCGTCCACAGTCTCACGCCCGCCCCGCCCCGTTCAACGACAGCGGCGTTAACGAACCACACCACCGCGCGCCCCCTACGCGCCCCGCGCGCCGTTCGCCGCAGCTCAGCGCAGCAGCCGGCGCACCACCCCGGGCACCTCGGCCGGAGTGTCCAGCAGCAGGTCGGCCAGGTCGGACAGCGGGTCGCCCTCCGGATTGGCCACCGCCACCCGCACCGCCTGGAACGCGGGACCGTGCCCGGCCCGCTCGGCCAGCGCCTCGAACGCGGGGCGGTCGCCGAGGTCGTCGCCGAAGAACCAGCCGCCGACCAGGTCGGGCCGCTCGTCCAGCACCTCGCGCACGACGTGCCCCTTGTCCCGCTGCACCGGCGGCTTGAGCTCCACGACCATCCGGCCGCGCTGCACCTTCAGCCCGTGCTCCTTCGCGTAGCCCGCCGCCCACAGGTCCACGGCGTCCGCGAGCTCGGGCGTGTTGCGGTAGTGCACCGCGCAGGACAGCCCCTTGTGCTCGACCAGCGCTGTCGGCAGCTCCTCGTGGGCGGCGCGGGCCGCCTCGTCGATGACCGGCCGGTACGGCGCCGCCTCCGGGAGCGTCGCCACCGTGGCCCCGCCGTCCGCGGAGTGCTCGAGCCCGTAGAGGCCGTGCAGCGCGATCCCGGGCACGGCGTGCAGTTGCGCCGCCAGGAACGCCACCGGCCGGGCGGAGACCACCGCGCAGTACGCCGCCTGCCCGGCCAGCGCCGCCAGCGCCTCGGGCGCGTCGTCCACCGGCCGCACCTTCTCCGGATCGGGTCCGATCGCGCTGAGCGTGCCGTCGAAGTCGAAGAAGAACGCGGTGTGGCCGAGCTGAACGCTTTCCATGGCGGTCTCCCTACCCGGTCAGAGGTGTTTGAGCACCTTCGCGGCGGTCTGCCTCGGCAGCGTGCGGATGAGCGTGCGGGCCACCGGGTTGCGCACCAGCTGGGCGGGCGAGGTCCGACCGCGGCAGAAGTCCGCGAACATCTTCCACGCCATCGGTATCAGCGTCACCGTCCGGTGGAAGAACGCCGGGTGACGTTCGAAGAGCTTGAGCATCGCGCTGCCCGCGCGCATCTCCACGCCGAGCAGCTCCTCGACCGCCGCCGCGTAGCCCGCGTCGCCGGACACCTCGGCCGTGCGGGACAGCTCCGCCGCGCTCTTGCCCGCGAGCGCGCCGGACCGCAGTGCGAAGGAGATCCCCTCGCGCGTCCACGGCTCCAGCAGCCCCGCCGCGTCGCCCGCGACCAGTACGCGGCCCCTGCTCAGCGGCGAGCCGGCCTCCCGACACCGCGTCAGGTGCCCCGAGTCGGAGATCGTCGGGTACTCGGCCAGCCCGAGCCGCTCGATGAAGTCCCGGTAGTACTTGCGGGTCGCCTCGCCCTCGCCGCGCGCCGAGATGACGCCGACGGTCAGCACGTCGCCCTTGGGGAACACCCAGCCGTACGAGCCCGGCAGCGGCCCCCAGTCCACCAGTACGCGGTGCGCCCACTTGTCCGCGACCGACTGCGGCACCTGGATCTCCGCCTCGAGCCCGAGGTCCACCTGCTCGCAGCGCACGCCCACGTAGCGGGCCACCCGGCTGGCCGAGCCGTCCGCGCCGATCACCGCGCCCGCCGTGACCACCGCGCCGTCCGCGAGCGAGACCACGGCCCGGCCGGATCCGTCCTGCTCCACGCCGGTCACGGTCGATCCGGTGCGCAGCGTCGCCCCCGCGTCCACGGCGGCCTTCGCCAGCGCCAGGTCGAACTCCGCGCGGTTGACCAGCACCAGCAGGTCGCCGGCCCGGTCCTTCTTGGTGCGCAGCCGCTCGCCGTTCACCGTGAAGCTGATCGCGTCGATGCGCTGGCGCACCGGGATCTCGAAGCCGGCGGGCAGTGCGCGCCGCGAGTAGCCGATCAGCCCGCCGCCGCAGGTCTTGTAGCGCGGCAGTTCGGCCTTCTCCAGCAGCAGCACCCGCGCACCGGCCTCCGCGGCGGCGAGCGCGGCGCTGGAGCCGGCCGGCCCGGCGCCCACGACGACCACGTCCCAGGAGGCTTCATCCGGCGGCATACTGGTGTTCTCCACTGCTTCGATCACGGGTGAAGGGTAATGGCGTTCGGCGAGGTGCGCAGCTTCGCGACGGCCCGTTCATTAAGGTAACTCGGTGTGACGATCTCCCGCGCGGTCACGGCGGTGTGGCGCTATGTCCGTCGCGCCCCCGGAACCTTCGTCTGGCTGCTCATCCTCACGGCCACCACGTACTTCATCAGCCACATCAGCCCCGAGTTCCGCGACCGCTTCCTGCGCCGCCGCTCGACCAACCTGCACGAGCTGAGCACCGACCCCATCAGGGTGCTGATCACCAGCGCGCTGTACATCGACGGCGGCGGGATGTGGATCTACTACATCCTCTACAACATCTTCCACGTTCCGGTCGAGCGCCGCCTGGGCACGCTGCGCTGGCTCGCCGTGGTGGTCGCCGCGCACGTCGGGGCCACATACCTGAGCGAGGGCGCGGTCTACTGGGAGGTGCGGCACGGGTACCTGCCGCGCAGCGCGATCTTCACGCTCGACATCGGCGTGAGCTACGCGCTGGCCGGGGTCGAGGCGGTGGCCGCGTACCTGATCGCGCCGCCGTGGAGCTACGTGTACGCGGGCGGCCTGATCCTCTACTACGGCTACCACCTGGTCGTCGGCAACACCTTCACCGACCTCGGCCACTTCAGCTCGATGATGATCGGCTTCGCCTGCTTCCCGCTGACGAAGGGCGTGGTCGAGAAGTGGGATCCGTGGGCCACCTGGCTCGCGGTCCGCGGCCGGGCCCGCCGCACACTGTCCGCCCGCCGGTCCGGGGCCTGAACAGAGTGTAAGGAGTCGGTTGGCTCGTCTACCCTGACAGGGTGAATGCAGCGGCCGCCTCGAGACGCAACACCGGAATCGTGTTCGGCGTCATATCGTCGACGTTCTTCAGCGCCTCCGGCACCTTCGCCAAGGCGCTGACCGACGCCGGGTTCAGCGCGCTGCAGGCCGTGTGGCTGCGGATCGGCGGCGCCTGCCTGATCCTGATCCTCGTCTCGCTCGCGCGCGGCACCGGACCGCTGCGCGCACTGACCCGGGACCGCCGCACGCTCGGCGGCATCGTCGTGTTCGGCCTGGTCGCGGTCGCGGTGTGCCAGGCGCTGTTCTTCGTCGCCGCGTCCCGGCTGCCGGTCGGCATCGCGATCCTGCTGGAGTTCACCGGCCCGGTGCTGGTCGTGCTGTACCAGCGGGTCATCCGCCGTCAGCACGTGCGGCCCACGGCGTTCCTCGGCATCGGCCTCGCGATGGTCGGCCTCTGCTTCGTCGTCGAGATCTGGTCCGGCCTGAGCCTGGACGCCCTCGGCCTGGCCTGCGGACTCGGCGCGGCGGCCGGGAACGCGGCGTACTTCCTGATCATCGACCGGCTCACCGGATCCGCCGACCCGCTCGCCATCACCACCATCGGCATGTCCGTGGCCTGCGTCGTCCTGGTGCCGCTGGCGATGCCGTGGAACGCGCCGTGGCACGTCCTCGGCGCGTCGATCCCGTTGGCCGGCCACGCGATTCCCGGCTGGCTCGTCGTCGTCGCGCTCGTGCTGGTCAGCACCGTGATCTCATACGTCTTCGGCGCGATGGCGGTGCAGCGGCTCTCGGCCACGGTCGCCGCCGGTCTCGCGTACGTCGAGCCGGTGTCCGCCTGCGTCATCGCCTGGGTCCTGCTCGGCCAGCGGCTCAGCGCCGTGCAGATCACCGGCGGCGTGGTCGTCCTCCTCGGCGCCTACACCGCTCAGCGCTCCGCCGCCCCTGCTGTTGCGCCGGCGGCGTCACCCGCGGTCGAGCCCGTCAGCCCAGTCGGCAAGTAGCGTCGCCAGCCCCGAGATCCGCAGCAGCGTCTCCTCGGCCGAGTCGTCCTGGTTGTACGTCGGCTTCCGCGCACGCCCCCGCACCGCCGCCGCGACGGCCGCGGGCCCGAGCCAGTTGTACTTCGTCACCGCGCACGCAGCGATCGCCCGCCGCACGTCGTCTTCGGACGTCCGCACGCCGCCGTCAGCCAGCCCCCTGACGTACCCCGCACTCACGGCCTCGGCGATCTCCGGCAGCAGCGCCGCGTCCATCAGCCCATCCGTCACGCTGTCGATGATCAGATTCGCCGGATCCTCCCCGATCGCCCCGTCACCGACGAACGCCCAGTCCAGCAACACCGACGCCCCGTCCGCGCCCTCGATCAGATTCGCCGGCCAGCAATCGAGATGGCACAACGTCCGCGGCAACGACTCCGCCAGCGCCAGCAACTCCAGCCGGTCCTCCCGCGCCCGCCGCAACGTCCGCAGCACCCGCTCCGGCCACGTGCGCGCAACCGGACTGGCCCACTCCTCGTCGCTGGCCTGAACGTCGTGCCCCGGCCCCTCGGCCACGTACTGCCGCAACCAACCGCGCGAAAGCCATGGCAGCTCGTCCGCGTCCGGCACTCGCCCGACCCACCGCGCCTGCCCCACCCCGAGCTCGTATCCGAACTGCCCGAGCCGCGCGACGGAGAACGCGAACCCGTCACTCCCCGGCACATCCTCAAGCCACAGCTCGACGGCCCCGTCCTCGCGCACCACGACGTCCTCCAGCCGCGGCGCCCGCACACCCCCGTCCCGATACGCCGCGTCCGCGAACCCCGTCTGATACGCGTACGTCTCCCGCCGCCAGTAGTTGAAATGCGTCGGCGTCTCACTGGTCCGCCAGGTGACCCCCGACCGCTCCTCGTTCGGCGGCGTGGCCACCTTCAGAATCCTGCTTCCGCCCGCCCCCGCAACGCGCCAGATCCCACCCGTAGCCTCGTTGTTCTCGTTATGCCGCAGCAGTTCCCGAGTCTCAGACATCTCACATATGTTACGCGGATAGATCGATTCCGGCGGCGGCCGCGACCCGATCGCGCGACTCCAGCAGCCGTTCCCGCAGCGCCCGCAGATCGACGCCGGCGAGCTCACCATCCCGCTTCACGACCCGCCCCGCGACAAGAACCGTGTCGACGAGCCCCGGATGCCCGGCCGTGACGATCGCCGCTGCCGGATCGTTCACGGGGAACACGCTCAAGTCGTCCGCACGCAGCAGAACCAGATCGGCGTCCCTGCCCGGCGTGATGCTCCCGACCCGCGACGCCAGCCCACACGACGCGGCCGCATCGACCGTCGCGAACTCCAGCAGATCCCGCGCCCGCAGACCGCTGCCGCCATCGCCACCGCCGTCCAGCCCGCGCTGCACCGCGAACGCCGTACGCATGGCCGAGAACATGTCACCGCCGACGGCCGGAACATCGTCGATCGACAACGTCGGCCGCAGCCCCGCGGCCAGCACCCGCCCCGTCATCGGCCAGCCGAAGCCCATCTTCAACTCCACGTCCGGGCTGATCGACACCGAACTGCCCGCCTCGGCAAGCATCCGCAGCTCGTCGTCGGCGATCCCGTTGGCGTGCACGAAAGTCGTCGTGTCACGCAGCAGGCCGTGCGAGTGCAGTGAGGCGATCGGCCGCCGCGTCCCATCCGACGTGACGTGCACGCTCGTGCGCAACCCGAGCTCGTCCGCCAACCTCAACTCCTCGGCGACGGTCTCGATCGACGTGGCCTCCGCACCACGCAGCCCGAACGCCATCGTGACCAGCCCGTCCCCGGAAACGTCCGCCCGCACCCGCCGAATCTCCGCCTCGACCGAGCCTTGCCTCCGATACCCCGCGCCGTAACAGAAGATCGACCGCCCCGGCATCTCCCGCAACGCGGCCACCGCGGCATCAGCGTGCGCAGGACTCTCCGAGCAGTGAAACCAGTCCAGCATCGTCGTCACGCCAGAGCTCAGCGCCTCCAGCCGACCGAGCAGATTGCCCAGGTACACGTCCTCGGGCCGAAAACAGGGCCGAATCGTGCCATGGATCGCCGCCAGATACTCGGCGAACGTCCAGTCCGCGCCGATCCCGCGAAACCCCGTCTGCCACGTGTGCCGATGATTGTCGACGAACCCCGGCATCACGATGCGGTCCGCGGCATCGATCACCTCCGCGTCCCCCGCCTCGACCCGCTCACCCACCGCGACGACGACGCCGTCCTCAACCAGCACGTCACCGCGCTTGAGGTCGCCCACCGCAGGATCCATCGTGACGACGCAGCCGCCGGTAATCAGAGTCCTCATCCGCGAACGCCTCCCGTGCGACGCGCTACTGCTCCTGAGCCTCGCCTCGCCGCCGGATCCGCTCGCCGACGGTCATCGTGGTCGCGAACACCACGGCGAAGGCGGTCCCGCTCACGACGGCGCTCGTGCGCACGCGGTCGTTGAAGGCCACCGCTTCCGCGGCGACCCCCAGCATGCCCGCCACGAACACGATAGCCATGTTGAGCAGGAAGAACATCGGCATCGACCGCGCGCGCATCCAGGACGTCACATCGTCAGGATGGCAGGCGTGAATCTCGCCGCGCTACCGCCGCGGGCCGCCGCCCGGCCGGGTCGGTCCGGCCGGGCAGAGGGCGGGCGGATCAGGCCTGGTACATGAGGGTGGCCTCCAGCTCCCGAACCGCCGCGTGCGCCTCGTCGATCTGCTCGGCGGAGTCGGCCGACAGATACACGGTGGCGGGGCTGGACAGCAGATCGACGGTCCGCCGCACCGCCGTGCCGGGAGCCGGGACGTGGACGTACCCTGTGACGCCCGGGACCTCCAGCAGCCGCTCGACCGCGGTCTCGCTGATGTATCCGTCCGCCGGTGCCCGCAGGAACAACTGCGTGACCGGCGCGTAGGGGTACGCCACGCGGGTGCGGGACGCGTGTGCTTGAGGCGATTCGATCGCGGCCTGCACCGCGGCGTCGGTCTGGCTGGTCCCGGTCGCCGCGCGCATCAGCGGGACCGAGTCGCCGCCCTGCAGCCGGGCGCCGGTCTCGATCAGCACCGGGCCGTCGGCGGTCAGCATGACCTCGGAGTGCGCCGGGCCGTGCACGATACCCAGGGCGTCGAGGCACGCGCGCGCATAGTCGGCGAGGATCGGGACGCGGTCGTCGTCCGGGGCGAGCAGATCCATCCGGTCGTAGATCAGCCGCCCGCCGCCCAGATCCGTCCGCCGATCGAGCCACACCTCGACGATGCGGTGCACGCCGTTCTGCGAGACCGAGTTGACCGCGAACTGAGTACCGGTCAGGTACCGCTGGACGACCAGGGTCCGATTCGGCTGCCCGTACACGTCGGACGTGCTCAGGATCTCCCCGGCAGCGGTCGAGAGCGTCCCGATGTCGTGCGCGATGACGACGTGGTCGCTTCCGGCGCTGGCCGCGGGCTTGACCACCAGCGGCCAACCGCCCAGATCCTCGGCCGCCTTCCGCGCGCCGTCGTGGCTGTTCGCCTGGATCGTGCGGGCGTGCGGCAGACCGGCGTTCGCCAGCGCGCGCACCATGGCGAACTTGTCCCGCCGCGTCATCGAGGTGGACGGATCGTTGCCCGGCACCCCGAGCCGGTAGGCGATCCGGTCGGCGAGCGGGACCCCGGACTCCGTACCGGCGAGCACGTGGCGCACGTCCAGCTCCTTCAGGCACAGCGCCGCGTCCATCGTGTCCGCGCCGTCCCCGATGACCGCCGCGTACTGGTCGAACCGCAGCCGCTCGCCCCGCCCGACCGGCGGAGCCATCCCCTGGACCGCCACCGACTGCACGCCCCGGCGCCGGAAAGCCTCGGCCAGGTGAGCGCCGGTGCTGAACGGGTCAACGATCACCGCCCGACCAAGCCGCTCAGCGGCGGGCGCGAGCCGCGCGGCAGGTATGGACTCGCGCAGGATCAGTGCGTGTGGATTCATTGCTGACCTCCGATTTCGGTGGGTTGAGGTTCATGGTTCGGCCGCGTGCGACCCCTGCGTGCCACGGCCGGCACCAGCAGCCCGGCAGCCGCGAGCAGCACCGCCACGCCAGGCCAACCGGCCCCCGCCCGCAGCACCGTGCGCGCGAGAAGTGCGGGCCCGGCCGCCATCGCCAGACCCTGACCGAGACTGAATACGCCCTGGTAGGCGCCGACAGCCGCGGTCGGAGCGAGCCGGTAAGACAACGTGATCGCCCCAACGACCTGAACGACTTCGGCCCCCGCCAACGCCACCGCCCCGACCAACACCAACACGGCAGCCGACGTCGGCCCCCGACCGTCCGAAGCAGCCAGCGCAAGACAGCCCAAGCCCGCCGCAACCCCCGACGCCGCCATCGCCCAAGCCGCCCACCCCGTACTCGAGATGCGCCGACTGGCCACCGGCTGCACCGCCACGACCAGCACAGTCGAGATCAACGCCGCGCCCCCGACCACCACCCGCGGCGCCCGAGTGTGATCGACCACCCACAACGGCAGCGCGAACTCCGTGATCATGAACTGCAGGCTCGTAACCCCGTACAGCCCCGTGAGCGCCAGAAACCGCCCATCCCGCAAAGGCCGAGCCCTACCGCCTGACCTCGTATCACTGGAATGGCCGACGATCCGCCGCCCGCGCACCAAAACACCCCCGACCGCAGCCAACCCGAACGCCACCCCCGCTCCGACCAGCACAAACCAGTACGCCGTAGCCGTCCCCCGAGCCGCCGCCCCGCCGATCACCGGCGTGGCCAGCGCGTACCCCACGTTCCCCGCCCGATACAGCGCCGCGTTGAGCCGAGCCGGATCCTCGGGCGCGACGAACACCGCCAGCGCCCCCCGCGACGTATACGCACTCTGGCACGCCGCCGAGTAGACGCAGGCCACCCCCAACGCCTCCGCCACCGTACGCACCGCCAGAAACCCGAACGCCGCCACCGCCATCACCCCCAGCGCGACCGCGAACACCCGCTTCGCCCCGAACCGATCGCACACCCGCCCCGCAGGCACCGCCGCCAGCAGCCCGAGCAGCCCCGCAGCCGTCAAGCACCCGCCCACCGCCCCCACCGACAGCCGCACGGCCCCCGTCAGATAAAGCAGCACCCCCGTCCCCGCAAGCCCCTGCCCAAAGTAGAAGGCCAAACACACCCCCGGCAGCACCCGACCCCGCACCCGCACAGCCAGCCCCCGCCCAGCAGGCGACGCCGACGATCGGCCCGGCAGCTCCCGCAGCATCTCACCGTTCATCGAACAGATGTTCTAAGAAAGTCACCCGGCTAGTCTCGCCCCCACCCCCGCTCTACGCAAGCAGATTCGCCGAACTCCCCGATTTTCCAGCGGAAACACAGCTCAGAGGCCTGTCATGATATCAGCATATTGCTTTTGACTGCGCTCTATCCGCAGGCGGCCGACGCAGCCTGACCGCGCTGGGACCGGGGCGGGCGGGCGGAGTGACGCACAGTCAGCCAACCCACGAAGGCCGGACCCAGACCGCCGAGCACGACGAAGCCCCCTGCCGTGTCGTACGGCAGGGGGCCAAGTCCTCTCAGTGGGCGCTACTGGGTTCGAACCAGTGACATCTGCCTTGTAAGAAATTCAGATCAGGTCATCCAATCTCTTGTCTACCAGCATGTATACGAGATGGCGCGCAGGTCAGCGGCCGTTTAGGGTTCCGCGGTGGTTCGTTGAGGACCGTCGGATTCCGCGGCGGTCTGCTGTAACTGAGCTGCGATGAGGTTGGAGGATCAGGGGTATGGGCTGGCCCAGGACATGGACCACGAAGCAGGGCAAAACGCGCTATCAGGCGCTGTACCGGGATGCGAAGGGCAACGAGCAGTCGGCCGGAGTCTTCGACTCGCTGGAGAAGGCGAAGAAGGCGTGGGAGAAGGCGGAGGCTAAGGTCGGGCTCGGCCGGGCGGTGGACGTCCGTCGTGGGCGGAAGAGGTTTCGGGCGTACGTGCTCCAGGAGTGGTTTCCGAAGCACCGGATCGAGCTGTCGACGCGCGAGAGCTACGACTACACGCTGCACGCGCTGGTGCTTCCGGAGTTCGGGAAGATGCGGATGATGGACATCCTGCCCTCGGATGTGCGCGAGTGGATCACGAAGATGGAGGCCGAGGGCGTTCCGGTGCACTCGATCCGCAAGGCGAAGGTCGTGATCGACGCGATCTTCAAGACGGCGCTGAACGAGCTGGTGGTCGGTCTGCATCCCGGTCACGGTGTGGAGCCGCCGGTGGCGGCGGTGAAGACGAAGCTGATCGTGACTCCCGAGCAGTTCGACGCGGTCTACGCTGCTCTCGACCATGAGATGTACCGACTGCTGGTGGAGACGGACATTGAGTCCGGTCTGCGGTGGGGCGAGCTCACGGAGCTGCGCGGGCGCGATATTAACCTGGCGACTGGGATGCTCACGGTGAGCCGGGCGGTGGTGCAGTTGAACCCGAAGATCCATCCGGAGGGCAAACGGTTCTACGTCAAGGCCTATCCGAAGGACCGCAAGCACCGCGCCCTCAAGCTCCCGGAGCACCTGGTCAAGAAGATCGAGCGGTACGTGACCGAAAACGGGATCGGGAAGGACGACCTGCTGTTCCACTTCGTCCCGCTGCCGCGGAAGGTCGGGCTGCTGCCGACGGATCTGCCGAACCCGGAAACCCTCGGCTGGACCGAGCCGAACGCCAACAGGCGCACCTACCAGCACGGCACGCCCTCGGCGTACGGCAAGGGCCGCTGCCGCTGCCAGCATTGCCGCAACGCGGTCACCGCCTACCGCAATCAGCGCAGGGCCGAGGGGAAGGACCGCGCGGCCAAGGGCCGGCCGGTCGATACCGACGGGCACATCTCGTCCGACTGGTTCCGCGCGAACGTCTGGTACAAGGCGATCGAGCGCTCGGGCATCGACGTGCACGTGACCCCGCACGGCATGCGCCACGCCCACGCCTCCTGGCTTCTGGCTGGCGGCGCCGACATCCAGGTCGTCAAAGCTCGGCTCGGCCACGGCAGCATCATTACGACCCAGGGCTACCTGCACACGCTGCCCACCGCCGACGAATCCGCACTCAACGCGCTGGACACGATCAGGGGGGTGCGAACGGCCTCGACTACGCCGGTCGACAGTAGTGGCGAGACGATCACCGTCTCCGCGCAGGAATGGGCGGCGATGCAGGGAGCGCAGTTGAAGCTGGCCGAGATGAAGAAGCTCTTCGCTTAGCCGAGGTCGTGCCCCGACCGCCGAGGCCCGCCCGCATGTGGGGGGTCTCGGCGGTTTGGTCGTGGCTTGTGAGTACCGGCTCAGATGGCGGTGCGGCCGCCGTCGGCTGCGATGGTGGCGCCGGTGAGGTAGGCGGCGCGGTCGCTGGCGAGGAAGAGGATGACCTCGGCGATCTCGCGCGGGGTTGCGGTACGGCCGAGGGCGGTGCTTGCGCCGACCTGGTCGGCGCCTTCCGCGCCCATCGTGGCTAGGACCATGTCGGTGCGGGTGGGGCCGGGGGAGACGGTGTTGACGCGCACGCCGGACGGGCTCAGTTCGGCCGCCCACGTTCGGGTGAGCGATTCGAGCGCCGCCTTGGTCGCGCTGTAGATCGCGAGTCCCGGCATGCCGATGCGCGCGGCCATCGAGCTGATGTTGACGATGGCGCCGGATCCGCGCGCGACCATGCCGGGCGCGAACGCCGCCGTCAGTAGGAAGGGGGCGCGGACGTTGGCGGCGAAGGTCGCGTCGTACGACGTGGTGTCGAACACGTCGTGCGAGCTGTCGGGGGAGATAGTCGGTTCGATCGGGAAGATCGCGGCGTTGTTCACGAGGATGTCCACGGCCCCGACCGTCTCGACCAGCGACCGCACCGAGGACGGGTCTGCGAGGTCGGCCGCGGCGAACCGCGCGGATCCGCCCTGCTCGGTGATCGCCTTGACGATCGTCGCTCCGCGCTCGGCGTCGCGGCCCGTGACGACGACCTCGGCGCCCGCCGCGGCCAGCAGCTTCGCCGTCGCGCCGCCGATGCCGCCGGTACCGCCGGTGACCAGTGCTGTCCTGCCTTTGAGTTCCATCTGAGGACGTGCCTTCCGGTTTCGTCCGGCCGCCGGGCGCGACCGGACTGGGTTACATGACCCAGACTGCTCGGCAAAAAGTGGGTTGTCCAATCCAGAATCGGCTATGGTGGTGGCATGGGCTCATTGACCCGCAAGGGGGCGGCCACGCGGTCGCGCATCGTGGAGGCCGCCGCGCAGTTGATGTACGAGCGCGGGGTCAGCGAGGCCACGCTCGAGGACGTGCGTGCCGCCGCGGGCGTGAGCGGCTCGCAGATCTACCACTACTTCGCCGACAAGCAGGCGCTGCTGCTGGCGGTGATCGAGTACCAGACCGAGGCGGTGCTCGAGTTCCAGGCGCCGCAGTTCGGCCGGCTCGACTCGATGGACGGACTGCGGCAGTGGCGGGACACGCTCGTGGAGTTCCAGCGGCGGATGCAGTGCCGGGGCGGGTGCCCGATCGGCTCGCTCGGCGGCGAGGTCGCGGAGAACAACCCCGAAGCGCGCCTGGCCGTCGCCTCCGGATTCCTGCGCTGGGAGCAGGCCATCCGCGCGGGTCTGACGGCGATGCACGAGCGCGGCGAACTCGACGGGGACCCGGACGATCTCGCCCTGGCCGTGCTCGCCGCACTGCAAGGCGGCCTGCTGCTCACCCAGATCCAACGGCAGGTCAAGCCGCTCGAGGTCGCCCTCGACACGATCCTCGACCACGTCGAATCCCGCCTGGTGGCCGCGGCGCGCGGCTGACTTCGCGCTGTGGAGTCGGCGATGTCGGGCAAAGCGGGTGGAGGCCGCCGTGATTCACGGTGCGCGTTGACCGGCGAGGTTTCACGCCGCGCCGCTCGTGTCGGGTTGTGTATTGATGTCCCGCTGGTCGTGCTCGTGGCAATCGGCTCCGCCGACCTGCGGTCTTTCATAGCTGACGAGATGGGGCTACGCTCAGCTTTTAGCATTGCACATTGCAATGAAGCCGTTGGTGGGACGGCGCCTCTGATCGGAAGGAACGCGGCACGGGCCGCGCTGTGGCGATGTGGGAGATTCGCGCTGAGCGCGAGGAGAAGCGGTATAGCGCCTTCCTGGACGGCGAGCGGGTCGCGCATGCGGCGTGGGCGTTGGTCGGGGATCTGGTGTTCGTGCCCCACGTGCGGGCCGATGCTCTGCACCGCAACGCGGGGGTGGGGATGGAGTTGGCGCGCGGTATCTGCGACGACGCTCGCGAGTCCGGGATGGTGGTGGTGGCGGCCTGCGAGGTCATGCGCCGGTTCGCCTATCTGCACCCGCGCTACGAGGGCGCGTTGCGCGCCGCGTATCCGGGCGAGTTGGCGATTCTCGCGCCGTTGATCGAGGCCGCCGAGGAGTTCGAGGAGCGGCTGCTCCGCGTGTTCTAGGGGCGGGCCATCGTGCGCAGACTCGATCCGCGTCGTATGAACGTAGAGGCCGGGGGTGGCTAAACGGCGGCGAACACGAAGCCGCGTTCGAGCAGTTCCGGGATGAAGATCTGCAGCGCGGCAACGGTGTTGCTGCGATTGCCGCCGCCGTCGTGCTCGAGGATGATGTCGTGCCTGCGGGTTGTGCGCAGCACGGTGCTGACGATGTTCCAGGTGCTGACGTGCGCGGTGTCCCAGTCTCGGGGGTCGACCGACCAGCCGAGCGGGGTCAGGTGCCGGGCGTCGCAGGCTTGGAAGACTGCTCGGGTCCAGTATCCGTAGGGTGCGCGGAAGATCGTCGGGGTCTGCCCCGCGTCGGAGAGGGCTTCGTTGCACCGGTCGATCTCGGCGAGTACCTGCTCGGTACTGTATTCGCGCATGTCCGCGTGGTCCCAGGTGTGGTTCGTGATCGTGTGGCCGGCGGCCGCCACTTCGCGTACGAGCGGGAGATTCTCGCCGATCTGACGGCCGATCATGTTGAACGTCGCCCGGATGCCGTACCGGTCGAGGATATCGAGGACCCGCGGGGTGTAGACCGGATGCGGGCCGTCGTCGAGGGTCAATGCGATCGCCATCGGGCCCGCGTCGTCGATGTAGTACTGCGGGGCCGCGCCGTGGTGCCGCGCAGCCTGTCCTGCCTCGATCGGAGGCGAGATCGCCTGCGGCGCGCCGCTACCGGAGCCTGTGGCGGGGGAGGGGTTCACAGGCGCTTGCCCGGCCGTGGCCCCGGGTTGCCCTCCGGCCCGGTTTGCTCTGGCTGCGGCGCCGATGCCGAGCAGCGCAGCCGCGCCGATGCTCAGCAGCCGTCGGCGCAATGCTCCGGCTTGTACTTCGCCGCCACGACGGGGCGAGGCGGCGAAGTCGTTGTGCGGCTTGTCGGCATCCACCCCGATCTCGTGCCTCCTACTCCGGTTCTCCGATGCGCGGAGTGTCTTGTCTGTCGGCTTCCGAGTCTGTCTTTGTCGAGCGGTCCCCGAGGACGCCGAGCCCCCGAACGGATGACCTTTCGGTGTCGAGTTCACACTTTCGGCGGACGCGATGTCGCGAAAGGGCGGCAGGATGACGCCGGGCTCGTTGCTCAATGCAATTGAGCTTCGTCGCGCCGCGCTCTGTGCGGAACTCGTACCGAGCCGTTGCTACTGCGCACGGGTGAGTGCGCTGCCGGTTCGCGACGCAGGCCGAGCGGTCTCGCATGCGTTCGCCTATGCTCAATTAGTGACCATTTGCCCACTTTAATCGTATTGTGTGCCGATGGGTGTCGTGTCCGCCGGAAGACAGACGGCTCGGCCCCGCGGCTCTCGTGCATGCTGCAAGTCGCGTCGGTCAAAGCGCCTGCGCGCGTGGCCGCCAGACGGCGCCTGTCAACTAAGACCGCACCAGTACAGGTAGGAGCCCTTCCAGTGAAGATCAAGCCGCGTAGCCGTGCACTGCTTGGCGCGGGTCTCGCCGTCGTCGCTGCGATGGTCTGCTCCGGCTGTGCGGGCGGTGCGGGGCGCCCGGCGGATGCGGGCGCGGTTGCAAAGCCGCAGCAGGCCGCACCTGCGGCGGCCGCTCACCTGCATGCGGCCGCCTTGGCGGGCATGCCCGGCTACGATCCGACCGACGTGTACGCCGCCGACCGGCCGAACCAGCTTTCGGCGACGGTCAAGAACGATCCGAGCTTCGTCTACGTGCCGAACACGGAGTCGAACACTGTCTCGGTGATCGACCCGGCCACGTACAAGGTCGTGCGCACGGTCGAGGTCGGCGAGCAGCCGCAGCACGTCGTGCCGAGCTGGGATCTCAAGACGCTGTGGGTGAACAACGACCTGGGCAACTCGCTGACCCCGATCAACCCGGCCACCGGGCGGTTCGGCACACCGGTCTCCGTGCACGACCCGTACAACCTGTATTTCACCCCGGATGGGAAGTCGGCGATGGTGATGGCGGAGTCGGACCGGAAGATCGTGTTCCGCGACCCGCACACGATGGCGGTCCAGTCCGTGCTGCACGTGCCCTGCGAGGGCGTGAACCACGCCGACTTCGCACCGGACGGCAGCTACTTCGTCGCCTCCTGCGAGTTCAGCGGCCAACTGCTGAAGGTGGACACCGCCAAGCACACGCTGCTCGGCGTGATCGATCTCGGGCACGACGCCAAGCCGCAAGACGTGAAGATCTCGCCCGACGGCAAGGTCTGGTACGTCGCGGATATGACCTCGAACGGGGTGTGGACACTGGACGGAGACTCGTTCAAGGTCACCGGCTTCATCCCGACCGGCAAGGGGGCTCATGGCCTCTACGTCAGCCGCGACTCGAAGGACCTGTACATTACCAACCGCGATGAGGGTTCGATCAGCGTGCTCGACTTCGCGACGAACGCGGTGAGCGCGAAGTGGCAGATCCCTGGGAGTGCGAGCCCTGACATGGGCGGGGTGTCCGCTGACGGCAGGGTGCTGTGGCTCTCGGGCCGCTACGACGCCGAGGTGTACGCCATCTCCACTGCGGACGGGCGCCTGATCGCCCGGATTCCGGTCGGCGCCGGACCGCACGGGCTGTGTGTCTTCCCGCAGCCCGGCCGGTACTCGCTCGGCCATACCGGCATCTTCCGCTGAGCGCGCGGGCGGACGGACGGGGTCGCATCCGTTCCCTCCAGCCGATGCGCACGAGCAGGACGTTGACGGGGCCAGGCGGTGAAGAACTCGATGATCATCGAGATCTGCATGAGCATCCAGTAGGTGGCGGTGGTCTTGGCCAGGCCGGGGGAGAAGAGCAGGTCCTGGTGGATCCACATGCCGAGGAACAATCCGGCTGGGAAGGGGAGGATCGAGAGTGTGTCGGCCTTGATCGCCGCCCCGAGGCCCTGGAGCGGCCCGATATCGAGCATCGGGACGATACCTTCCCGGCGGTGGCCAGGCCTGCGGCGTATACGAGCCGTTCGGCGCCGATGTCGCCGAGCGTGCAGCCGGCGCCGCAGTGGCTCACGGCCTTGGAGGCGGTGTCCACCGGGGGAGCGTGTCGCTGTCCGGCATGCCGTGCGCCTCGATCTCCCGGATCGAGTTGGGCCCGCCGTGACCGCCACGGGTATCGGCGGCTACGGGATGGAACTGCTGAGCGTCCACATGATCCAGCGCATGACGCTCTCGATGCTCGCCCCGATCCCGCTGCTGCTCGGCGCGCCGGGCACCCTCGCGCTGCGCGCTCTTTGTCCGGCCGGCCGCGGCAGGCGCGGGGCGCGCGAACTGCTCCTTCTCGTCCTGCACTCGCGCTGCGCCGCAGCGCTGACCTCGCCGTTCGTCACCCTGCCGCTACTGACCGCCAGCCTGTACGGACTCTACTTCACGCCGCTGTTCACGATACTGATGCGCACCTGGTGGGGCCACGACCTGATGCTCGCGCACTTCCTCGCGGTCGGCTCGCTCTTCTACTTCCCGCTGCTGGCGGTCGACCCCACCCCGCGCAAGGAGGACCGCCGACTTCCCCCGACCGGTCGGTCCGGGGTATCGTCGCGACACCGGGGTTGCATAGTGCAATATGGTGAGGATGGCTCGCAGTTGCGGACGGGACAAAGCCTCGGCTTCGGCTGGGCGGGTGAGGGTCAGCGAGATCAACTGTGTGTACGGCACCGTTGAAGTCGACTGCGCCCTTTGAGGGTGCCGTCCGGGGACCGCGGAGGCGGGCTGAATACGCGTGTAGACGATCAGGTCGAAGGGCGTGCGTGCAGTATGCAATCAAAGGTCGAGCCCGCGGACGAGAGCGGGGAGGCGCTTGCCGCGCGGGACGACCGTGCCGGCCGTCCCCGTTTGGGGGTGACGGTGGGGCTGTGGCTGGCGCTTCTGGCTCTGTGCGCGGCGACCGTCGCGGTGTGCAAACTGGCGTTCGCGACTCCCGCGCACGCGGCGAATCGGTCGGCGCCGATCGCGGCGCCCGGCTCAGGGGTGGGCACCACGATGGACGAAGCGCTTCCGGCGAGCATCGCGCACCTGCCGCTGGTCGACCAGAACGGCCATGCCACCGACCTGGCCGCTTTCCGCGGCAAGGTGCTGATGATCTCGGACACGATGACGCTGTGCCAGGAGACCTGCCCGCTGGATACCGCGAACCTAGTGCAGACCGCCCGCCTGCTGGACGCCGACGGGCTCGCGGGGAGGGTGGAGTTCCTGACGATCACGATCGATCCGAGCCGGGATATGCCAGCGCAGCTGGCCGCCTACCGGCACCTGTACGAGCCGACTCCGGCGAACTGGGACGCGCTGACCGGCAGCCCGCAGGCGATCGCGGCGCTGTGGAAGTTCTTCGGGGTGTACATCGAGAAGGTCGCCGAGGGCAGTGCGCCGAGCGTGAACTGGCGCACCGGGCAGAAGCTCACCTACGACCTGGACCACTCGGATGAGATCTTCTTCGTCGACGCCTCCGGGACCGAGCGGTTCCTGATCGAGGGCATGGGCCATGTCGCGGCGGGCACCGCGGTCCCGGAGACGATGAAGAAGTACCTCGATGCCCAGGGCCTGGCGAACCTTTCGGCGCCGGCCTCGGACGGCTGGACGGTGCCGCAGGCGCTCCAGAGCCTCTCCTGGCTGACGCAGCGTCCGATTCCGCTGGCGAGCGCCTCATGACCCGCGCGATCGGACCGGTCACCCGCGCCGTGCTCAAGGCGCCGTCGCGGCTGTACGACGCGCATGCCGGGTGGCTGCTCGGGCACCGGTTCCTGCGCCTGACCCACCGCGGGCGCAAGTCCGGACGTGAATACCGCACGGTGCTCGAGGTCGTCGCGCACCTGGCCGAGACCGGCGAGTACGTGGTGGTCTCCGGACTCGGCAAGGGCAGCGACTGGTTCCGCAACATCCAGGCGGGGCCGGCAGTGCGGGTCGAGATCGCCCGAGAGCGGTTCGTGCCGGTGTACCGGGTGCTCGAACCGGACGAAGCCGCCGCCGTGCTTGTGGACTATGAGTGGCGCAATCGCATGCTCGCCCCGATCGTGCGGGCCACGCTCTCGCGGCTGCTCGGCTGGCGCTACGACGGCAGCGAGCAGGGGCGGGCGCGGCTGACCGGTGAACTGCCGTTCATCGCCTTCCGTCCTCGACCACCCGAGGCGGCCGAAAGCGCGATCGACGCCGCGCGCGGTGAGCCGGGTTCGCGCTGGGCCGGGCTGCGCCACTCGCGTCTGAGACTGAGTGTGAGCGAACAGGGCGAGGGCGTACACCTGGTCGAGTTGCGCGGTGAACTCGACGTCGATGGCGCCGCGGCGCTACTCGCCGAGGCGACGCGGTACGTGACGACCGACTCCACGACCGTGATCGACGCGAGCGGTGTGGAGTTCGTCGACTCCGGCGGGCTGCACGCGCTGGTCGTGCTTGCCCGCATAGCCCGCACCCGCGACGCGCGGCTGCGCCTGGCCGACCCCTCCTTGCCCCTGCGACGGCTGCTCGCGCGCACCCAGGCCGACCGCATCATCGACGTCCGCGCGTATCTCGACGATGCTCTTGAGAACTGACCGCAAGACACCGATCCGACTCCTCACGAAGGACGCTGCCATCGACACCGCATCCCTGCGTGCGCGCCGAGGTGCCCAGCCCGCCCCCGCGACGCTGTCCAACCGCGGCTCGCGCACGCCGACCGAACGCCTCCAGATTGCGCTCGCGGGCCTGTGGCTGCTCGACGGGCTGCTCCAGCTGCAGCCGTACATGTTCACCAAGAACTTCGCCCTCCAGACGATCTCCGCGACCGCCGACGGCAACCCGGGCTGGATCGCGCACCCGGTGACCTGGGCCTCGGGTCTGATCGAGAACCACGCGATCGCCGCGAACACCGGCTTCGCCCTGATCCAGCTCGCCCTCGGCGCAGGCATCGCCTACCGCCCGGCCCGGCGGATCGCGCTGGCCTGCTCGATGGCCTGGGCCGGGTCGGTGTGGCTGTTCGGCGAGGGCCTGGGCGGACTGTTCACCGGAAGCGCCAACCCGCTGACCGGCGCACCGGGTTCGGCGTTGCTGTACCTGTTCGCGGCGATCCTGCTCTGGCACACCGACGAAGCCGCGTCCTTCCCGGCGGCGGGACGGCTCGGTGCGCGGTGGGCGCGCATCGTGTGGAGCATCATGTGGGCAGGGCTCGCGTATCTGACGCTGCTTCCAGCGAACCGCGCCCAGAGCGCGTTCACCGTGGCGATGACCGGCGGGATGATGAGCACCGGCGAGCCGCACTGGTACATCACGCTGCAGGGCCACCTCGCGCGGCTGACCCTCGGCCACGAACCGGCGATTGCGATCACGCTCGCCGTACTGCTCGTGCTCGTCGCCGCGTGTGTCTGGGCGCCCCGGTCGCGCCTGGTGCGCGTCGGGCTCTCGCTCGCCGCCGTGATCGGCCTGGTCTACTGGATTTGCGGGCAGGCGTTCGGCATGCCGTTCATGGGCATGGCCACCGACCCCAACTCAGGGCCCTTGCTCGTCTTGCTGGCCGCCTGCTACTGGCCGGGAACCGCGCCCTTGTCTGAAGGAGCCGACGCGTGAACGCCCCCGCGTTCCTGCCCGCCACCTTCAGCGTCCTGCTGATTCTGATCGCCGCGTACACCGCCTGGCGACTGCTGGCCGCGCCCGTGCTCGAACTGCGCACCGATCGCGAAACCGACGCGTTGCTGCTGCTCGCGAGCGTGGCCGGAACCGGGCTGCTCTCCACCTGGGCGCACACCCTTCCCCGCGGGGCATGGACCGTTCTGTTCGCGGTCGCCTCCGGATACTTCGCCGTGCGCGCCGCGACTGCGGGAACAGATACAGCCCGGTGCGCCCGGCATGCGGTGCACGCGGTCGGCAGCCTCGTGCTCGTGTACATGTTCCTGGCCGGCGTCGCCCCCTCCACGCTGCACGGCACGACCGCGGGCGAATACACCATGGCCGGGATGCCGGGGATGTACGTCGATACCACGATCACCTTCCCGGCCATCGGACTGGCCTGCGTGGCGGCCATGGCGTTCTACGCCGCGACCTCGCTCAGCCGCCTGAGCCCCGCGCACTCCGACGCAACGACGGTGCCGAACGTGTTCGCAGCGCGCAGCATCGAGGTGTGCCGGATCGTGCTCGTATTGATCCTCGCCTACGGGATCTTGAGCAAGCTGGTGTAAACAGCCAGGCGAGAGCCCTTCTGCCCGAATACTCAGCGCATGCGGGCCGTTAGAATTGCACAGCACAACGGCGGTTCGCTCCGACCGCACGGATCTGATCCGGCACGACGAGAGGAAGGCGGCCTCGGTGTCCAGCGCCACATGGATCGTGCTGTTCGTGCTCGGCACGGGAGTAAGCCTGGGCAGTAGCTGGCTGCTGGTCTCCCGGCTCGAACGGCTCGGCGAGCGCGTCGGAATGTCCGAGGCGCTGCTCGGCATGGTCGCCGCGCTCGCCGCCGACGCGCCGGAGATCACCTCGGCGGTCACCGCGCTCGCCCACGGCCAGGCAGCGGTCGGCGCCGGCGTCGTGGTCGGCTCGAACGTGTTCAACCTCGCCGCGCTGCTCGGTCTCGGCGCGGTGGTGGCCGGGCGGATCAGGCTGCACCGCCGGGTGATCTGGCTCTCCGGGACGGTCGCGCTGTGGGTCGCGCTGGTGTGCGTGCTCACGGTGCTCGGGCTGTGCTCCGCGATTGTCGGGCTCATACTCGTCGCCGTCGTGCTTGCTCCGTACCTGGTCGTGCTCGGGTCGAAGCCGGAGCGGATAGCGCGACTGCCGCTGCCGACCGCGTGGACGCGCTGGCTGACCGCGGCCGTGCACGAGGAGGAACTCGAGATCGACGAGGCCGTCACCGCCCCGCGCGGTACCTGGCGCGACGCCGTCGTCGCGGCGGTCATGCTCGTCACGGTGGTCGCGGCCAGCACTCTGATGGAGTCCGCGGGCACCACGCTCGGCACCCGCTTCGGGATGGCCGACATCATCACCGGCGGCCTGGTCCTGGCGATCGTCACCAGCCTGCCCAACGCGGTCGCCGCGGTCTACCTCGCCGCGCGCGGGCGCGGCGCCGCCGTGCTCTCCACCGCGTTGAACAGCAACGCGCTGAACATCGCGGTCGGGCTACTGCTGCCCGCGGCGATCACCGGACTCGGCCCGCGCACCGGCCAAGGCGTCATGGTCGCAGGATGGTACGCCGGGCTCACCGTCCTCGCCCTCGCCTTCGCCTACCGCGACAAGGGCCTGACCCGCCTATCCGGCGCGGTGATCATCGGCGCGTACCTGGTGTTCGTCGCCGCGCTGATCGCTTCAACACTTGGCGGTCACGTCAGCCCCGTGATGGCCCTGTTCCCGGCCGCCCTCGTCGCCGGTGTCAGTGTGCTGCTGCTCGCGTGGCCGCGTCGGTCCGCGGATGCGCGCCCGGCGTTGCCGCCCGGCTGGAGCCGGTCGCGTGCGTGGCACGTCAGCCTCGCGCTGTGCGCGGGGATCGCTGTGGTGGACGCGGCGACCGGGCACCGGTTGGTCCTGATCGGCCTGCTCGCCATCGGGCCATGTTGCGCGCTGGTGAGCGGGCGCTGGCGGGGCACGGCGGCCACCGGGGCGATCGCGCTCGGGCTCGGAGTACTGCTCGGCTTGCCGGACGGGGTGTTCGCCACGTACATCCAGTACGCGTTTCTCGCCGCCATCGCGATCGTGGGCTGCGTCGCCACCGCCTGCGCCGCCGTGATCGAGCAGCGCCAGACCGGCTGAGGCGGACCCGTCTCTAGTCGCGAGCTGGTGAGCGATCGTCGGCTACCGCGGCCGCTGCCAGGTCGGCCAGCACGACCGCGACGCGGCGGGCGTGGATGCTCGGGGCGGTGCCCGGGGTCGGATCGAGCACGAACCGGCCGTAGACCTCCCCGCGGTGCCGGGCGGGCAGGTCCACCTTCTCGTTCGGGAACCCGTGCTCCTCGATCTTCCAGATCGTCGAGGCCCACCGCAGCGCGCCGTCCGGCTCCAGGCGCAGACCGCGCACCCGCCCCGGACCCGGCTGGAAGGCGCAGTTCTCGAGCGCGAGGATCGCCTTGAGCTGCACGCTTACCTGGGTGGTCACATCGCGTGCAGTCGCGCCGCGTGCCACCAGTGCGGCGGTGGACTGCACGACGGCCAGCAGCGCCTCGTCGACCGCCACCACCCGCGCCCGGCGCCGGGCGGCGACCGCGAGCTCGGTGGTCGCGATCCCGACGACCAGCAGCAGCACGGTGGTCTGCGCGTCGGTGTGATGGGTGATGGTCAGCCGCTCGTACGGCACGGTGAGGAAGAAGTCGAACCAGATCGCCGCGCCGACCGCTGCCAGGTATCCGGCGACGCGGTTGCCGAGTGCCGCCACCGCGACCACGAAGGCCACCAGCAGCAGCGCGGCCTCGGTGTTCGCCAGCGTGGTGCGCACCGGGATGAGCGCAGCGCAGACCGCCGGAGGCACGACGAGCGCCGAGACCACGGCGATCCGGTCATGATGGGCGCGAATGAACTGGACCATGGCTCTGATGTAATCAGCCGCCCTGCATGCTGTCCATGGCAAGCATCGCTCCGTCATGGTCGGGCTCGTCCACTTGGCGCACGAGCAGGTTGACCCGGTCGCCGACAGTGAGCTTCAGGCCCGGGTCGGCCTCGTGCAGCACACGCCGGTGCAGCACGGAGACCGGGATGTGCCCGGCGGGCCAGTCGACGGCGTCCAGGCTCTTGCCGATCGCGCGCGAGTCCTCGCCGACCAGCACCTCGATCACCCGGTAGCCGGTGAGCGGGTTGGGGGAGTCCGCCTCGTCGGTGGGCTGGTGGGCGGCGGCCAGGTCCGCTTCCAGCTCGGCACGCGTGCTCGCGGCGGTGGCAGCGCCCAGATCACGGGCGATCGCGTGCATCGCGCTGGCGTTGGTCACCCAACCCTCCACCCGCGCGCCGTCAGCGGAGAGCACCGGCAGCCCGTCGCGCCCGTAGAGCACGAGTTGGCGCAGTGCCTGGCTCAGCGACTCGCTCGCGTACAGCGCCTGCGGGGTGCGCTCGTGTGTGACCTGGCCGGGCAGCGCGGCGACCAGTTCCTCCGGGCTCACTGGCGTGTGCCCGTTGTCGGTGACCGACAGCGCAGCGGGCAGCGGGCGCATCGCGTCCGCGAGCTTCACATCGGCCAGCGCCCGCCAGGGGCTGGACTTGTCCAGGTCGGTGCCGCGGCGCAGCAGTTTGGTGGTGTAGATCGTGCCGTAGGACACGCCGCGCGAGATCGTCGTGGCGATCGCGACCGCGAGCATCACCGGCAGCGTGAGCGTGAAGTCGCCGGTCATCTCAACCACACTGGCCAGGGAGGTCAGCGGCGCGCGGGCGGCCGAGGTGAACACCGCTCCCATCGCCACCGCCGCGTACAACGCGGGCGGCCCGGCGACCGCGCCGAAGACGTGGTCGACGATCACGCCGTAGGCGGTACCGGACATCACCCCGAGGAACAGCGACGGCGCGAACACCCCGCCAGAGCCGCCGATCCCCAGGCTCACGCTGGTGGCGAGCATCTTGCCGAAGGTCAGCAGGATCAGGAACCACAGGGCGTACCCGCCGGCGATCGCCTTGTACATCACCGGATAACCGACGCCGTAGAGCTGCGGGACCGCGAGCAGGATCAGACCCAGCAGGACTCCGCCGACCGCGGGACGCGCCCACTCCGGACGCTTGCCCCACAGTTCGTCGCCGAGGTCCTCAAGCTTGTACAGCACGGTCTTGAACCCGAGCCCGACGAACGCCGCGACCACCGCGAGCAGCGCGATCAGCAGGTAGTTCGCCGGATGGTGCAGCGAGATCCCGGCCGGGAAACCCGAGAGGAACCGTCCCGAGCCGAGGAAAGGCTCGGCGACGACGTCGGCGAGCATCGCGGCGAGCATCACCGGGAACATCGCCTCCACGCTGAAGGCGCGCAGGATGATCTCCACGCCGAAGAACACCCCAGTGATCGGCGCGTTGAACGTCGCCGAGATCCCGCCCGCAGCCCCGCACGCCACCAGGATCCGCAACCGGTTTTCCGGCATCCGGATCCGCTGGCCGAGACTCGAGGCCATCGCGGAGCCGATCTGCACGATCGGCCCCTCCCGGCCCACCGAACCACCGGACGCGATGCACAACGCCGAGGCCAGCGCCTTGACCACGGAGACCTGCGGACGGATCCGGCCGCCGTTCTCCGCCACCGCGATCATCACCTCGGGCACCCCGTGCCCGCGCGCCTCACGCGCCCACCGGTAGATCAACGGCCCGTACAGCAGGCCGCCGAGCACCGGGATCACCACGAAGAACGCCGGGCCGAGGATGGAGAAGTGCGCGCTGGCGACGCGGCCCTGCTGCCCGAACTCGCTGTGCCCGGTCGCCAGCCACGTGAAGGAGGAGATCAGGTAGCGGAAGACCACCGCGCCCAGGCCGGAGCCGACCCCGACGAGTACCGCGAGCAGGAACAGCCCGCCCTGCGAGGAACGCAGGTACCCGGCCGCCGCCTGCGGGCGCGAGCCTCCCGGCAGCCGAGCCGCATTCGCCTGTGCCATCGTCTTCCCTTCACGCGAGACCACGCGTCCGCTCTATCGCGCGCTGCCCGCGTCAGCGCAGAGTCCTACCGCGGCTCGAAGATTGCATTATGCAATGACTATACGATCAGTGCCCGCCAGGCCGCAACGCGCCACCGACCGGTGAGCCCGCGAGAGATTCGCACCCAAGTGTGCGACCAGGTAGAAAGGAACAATGCCGTTCCCCTCCGACCGCCACGCGAAGCGCGCCGACGACCCCGAGCAGGTCGTCGCGGCATTGCTCACGGCATCCCGCCTGCTCGTCGCCATCGCCGCGAAGTCGCTGGCCGCAGTCGAAGAGACCCTCACACTTCCCCAGTACCGGTTGCTGGTGATGCTCGACTCCCGCGGACCCTCCAGCCTGGCCGGGCTCGCCGAAGCCCTGGAGGTCAACCCCTCCACCGCCCTGCGCATGGTCGAACGGCTCACCACCGCCGGCATGGTCGAGAAGGCGACAAACCCCGCCCGCCGCCGCGAGGTCCAACTGCGGCTGACCGGCTCCGGCTGGCAGACCGTGCGCCAGGTCACCGAATACCGCCGCACCGAGTTCGCCCGCATCGTCGCGGCCATGCCCGCCGAACAGCGCGCCGACCTGGTCTCCTCGCTCACCGCGTTCACCGAGGCCGGCGGCGAACCGGCAGAGCGCCTACCGGTACTGCCCGGCTGGCACTGAAACCAACCAGACCCAAGCCGCGCCGCGAGAGGCAACGATCCTCGGCCACGTGCCCAACGGCCAGTCCAGCCTCGGTGGACACGACGGTCATTCCGCAGGTTCCGGGTGTCTACGTGGTCGTCTATCCCGGCCAGTCACGGCCCGCCTTCCTCACCCAGAACATCGCAGGGCACTTCAAGGGCAAGGACCCGACGGTCGAGCTCATCACGCTCAGTGTGAAGTGGGTCGACGGCGCGAAGGTGATCTACGTTGGAAAGGCGGATGCACGACGGCGCGGCGGCGGTCTACGCGAGCGCATCCGGGAATTTCAGCGCTATGGTGCCGGTGAGCCGGTCGGCCACTCGGGCGGCGCCTACGTCTGGCAGTTAGCCGAGTCGGCGAACCTCCTGATCGCGTGGCGGGCGACCGGTCCCGGCGAGCGGCCGGCCACCGTGGAAGTAGAACTCATCGACGCGTTCTATCAGGTGCACGATGCGCTTCCATTCGCGAATCGCAACCGCGGACATCGCCCCAGGACACCTTCAAACTCAGGCCGCGCATCGACGCTCTCGCTGAGATCGAACTCGACCTGATCGACCAGGACGCGCACCTGGTTCCACGGTGCCTCGCGCACAGCGGACCTGGGGCTAGCGATCGGTTCGATGTTCGGATCCTCGGCCGCCCGGACGGTCCCACGGGTGGCTCTGTCGATGGAAACTCACGTACAAAACCAATCGGGCTGGCCGTATGGCTATCGGTCACCGTGGTCTGCACCAACCTTCAAGCCTGCAACGACCGACGCGCATCAGCACCGGCGTTCGAACCTATGAGTCCCATTCGTGCCGCATCCCCTGCGAGTGGTTCAAACGCTAGTCAACGTGCAGCTCAGCGGCATTAGAGCGCATGGCGGAATGATCAATATTGAGGTGAGACGGGCCGATTGCAGCAGGAATTGAACTGCAATCGACGGTCAGAATTCTTACTAACGGCCCATCAATAGTGCCACTGACCTGCAGCTTTACCGTGGGCGCTGTTGGGATCGAACCAACGACATCCGCCTTGTAAGAAATTCTGATCATGTCTTCCGGCCTCTCGTCTACCAGCATCTTAACATGTTAAGGTGCAGGTCAGGGACGGTTTTGAGGTTCCGTTGAGGTTCGCGAGAGTTCGCGTGTTTCCGCGGAAGTCTGCTGTAACTGAGCTGCGAACGAGGTGGAAGGAGTAGGGCATGGGCTGGCCTAGGACATGGACGACGAAGGACGGGCGGACGCGATACCAGGCGCTCTACCGCGACGCGAAGGGCCACGAGCAGTCGGCTGGCGTGTTCGACTCGGAGGATAAGGCCAAGAAGGCGTGGGAGAGGCAGGAGGCTTTGGTCGCGCTCGGTCGCGCGGCGGATGTCAGGCGGGGCAGGAAGCGGTTCAAGGCGTACGTGCTCAACGACTGGTTCCCGAACCACCGGCTCGAGCTGTCCTCGCGGGAGAGCTACCACTACGCGCTGCAGGCCTTGATCCTGCCGGAGTTCGGCAAGATGCGGATGATGGACATCATGCCCTCGGACGTGCGCGAGTGGATCACGCGGATGGAGGCGCAGAAGGTGCCGGTGCACTCGATCCGCAAAGCGAAGGTCGTGATCGACGCGATCTTCAAGACCGCGCTGAACGAACTGGTGGTCGGCATCCACCCCGGCCACGGCGTCGAGGCTCCCGCGGCCGCCGTCAAGACGAAGCGCATCGTCACCCCGGAGCAGTTCGACGCCGTCTACCTGGCGATCGAGGATGAGATGTACCGGCTGTTGGTGGAGACCGACATCGAGACCGGGCTGCGGTGGGGCGAGCTGACCGAACTGCGCCCGCGCGACATCAACCTCACGACTGGCATGCTGACCGTCACCCGGGCCGTAGTGCACATCAGCCCGGAGATCCATCCCGAGGGCAAGCGGTTCTACATCAAGCAGTACCCGAAGGACCGCAAGCACCGTTCGCTCAAGCTCCCCGAGCACCTGGTCAAAAAGATCGAGTGCTACGTCACCGAGAACAATATCGGGAAGGACGATCTGCTCTTCTGCTTCGTCCAGCCACCGCGGAAGATCGGGCTGCTGCCTGCGGATCTGCCGGATCCGGAGACCTTGGGATGGACGGAGCCCAACGACGGCGGGCGGACCTACCGGCACGGGACACCCTCGGCGTACAGCAAGGGCCGGTGCCGCTGCCAGCACTGCCGTGACGCGGTTACCGCCTACCGCAACCAACGCCGGGCCGAGGGCAAGGACCGGCCGGCCAAGGGCCGCCTGGTCGATACCGACGGGCACGTCTCCTCGGACTGGTTCCGCGCGAACATCTGGTACAAGGCGATCGAGCGCTCGGGAATAGGCCTGCATGTGACCCCGCACGGCATGCGCCACGCCCACGCGTCCTGGCTGCTCGCGGGTGGCGCGGATATTCAGGTGGTCAAGGCCCGGCTTGGGCACGGAAGCATCATCACCACGCAGGGCTACCTGCACACGTTGCCGACCGCCGACGAGACTGCGCTCAAGGCGCTGGACACGATCCGCGGCGCTCGGACCGCCGCCTCAACCGACGCAGTCGGCGGAACGATCACGGTGTCCGCGCAGGAGTGGGCGGCGCTACAGGAGGCACAGGCGAAGTTCGCCGAAATGAAGAAGATCTTCGCCTAGCCATTGCTGAGGTGCGGGGCGGGCGCCGCGGAGGTTCCGTCCCGCACTCATTGGTTGGAGTGGCCTACGTGGTCTGCCTGAAGCTGGCCATCGGAGTTGCAGCGGGTTCGTGGCGCCAGTCAGCGGTTTCGGGTTGCGGAGCCGTCTCAGGGTGGCGCCCTGAACCGCGTCGGGATCACGGGGGCGTATTAGAGCCTGGCGCAAAGTCGGGGCCGTCTACTCCTGCCGTGCCACGCGGTCCGGGTCTTGGCTACTGGAGCAGCCAGTTGTTGTCGGCAGGGCTCAACGGTAGGGATCGAAGCTTTTGCGTGAAGTCTTCTACAAGTGGACGGTGCGGTGACCGTTCTTTGGTGAAGAACGATGCCTGGTAGGGTTTCTTGTCAGGGTCGATTTGGAGCCAGACGAAGAGATCCGCGATGTAGCGGTCCTCCGTCCACCGCTTGAAGGTGTCCGCTCCGGTCCAGTTCTGCATGACCTTGCCCTCTACCGCGATGCCTCCTTGCATGGCCTCGACCATGGTGTGCCATTTCAGCTGGAAGTTCATGGAGGCGAACGTCACCACCCAGGGCTTGCCGTGGGACGGGTCGTGAGCTTTGAACTGCTTGATCGCGGTGTGTACGAAGCCCAGGATCTTGGAGTTTATAGTCGTGAACTCTTAGAGGTTCAGTTCTGGGTCTAGCTGTATTTCTGGTGACTTGAACTCATTGAGGTAGCTGGTTCCGTGGCTCGACACCTCAAGGTCAGGTGTCTTCTTCGCGCCCTCGGGGATCTTCGCAGCCTGGCAGCCACGTTCTTCGAGGTATGCCACGTAGGTCGCGAGCAGTTCGTCGTGCGTTTTTGCGGCCACGGCTGCGTCGCTACTCCCTTCATCCGTCCAGCTGTCTGTCCCTTCGAGGGTAGCTGGATTTCATCCTTGGTGGGACCTGTTTTCACGAGTTACTCAGGTCATCTAGATTGCATCATTGAAACAAAACTGTAGTTGAAAGCAATGGGCCGGTTTTGGCGCTCGACGGAGCCCCATACGTCGCAGAGTCGGACGCGCCAGTGCAGCCATGGGTTTAACATCTCGTCAACTACGGAGAGACGGAGGTCGACGTGGCTGATCGAGGCAAGGCCGGTATGCAGCTCGGTTCGAATGTCTTGGAGTATCGCTTCGAGAAGGGTGGAAACAGCGAGGTTTGGTCGGCGCGTTCGGGTGACCAGGGGACCGTCGTGAAGATTCTCCGTCGGGATGAGGCCAACCGGATCCGACGGTTCTTGGACGAGATCGCTTTTCATGATCGCTATAAGGACGACGGTGTGCTGCCGCTCCTCGAGAGCGACAGCGAGGGGACCATCAAGTGGTTCAGCATGCCGCCCGCGAAGAAGGTCCGCGACGCGTTGGCGAAGGACTGGTCGCCGCAGCGAGTGACGGAGACAGTCGGCGTCTACGCCGAGACACTCGCCAGGCTCGCCGCTCAGGGGGTCAGCCACCGCGACCTGAAGCCCGAGAATCTGTTCGTGCTCAACGATCGGCCCGTGATCGGCGACTTCGGGCTCGTCGACTTTCCGGAGAAGGACGAAATCACCGACGCCAGCGAACTCATGGGGCCACTTCACTACCACGCTCCTGAGACCCTCACCGACCCGCTTGGCGCGGACGGCAAGGCCGCCGATGTCTGGTCGCTCGGGAAGACGTTGTGGGTTCTATTGACGGGCCAGACGTTCCCTCTGCCGGGAGAGCATCGCCGCGGCGTGCCGTATGACCTCGGCGACTGGGTGAACCACCCCCACGCCGCCGCATTGGATGATCTGATCATTCACTGCACCCGGTTCGCCCCGACGAACCGACCACCGATGCAGAACGTCGCGGAGGCCTTGAAACCGCCGACTATCGAGCCGGCCGAACTGCGGGACGATGCGACTCGCGAAGAGATCCAGGAGCGATTCATGGCGGTCACGCAGTCGGCCGTTGATGCTGCCAACGAGGCCGAAGATCTGAACCGTCGCCTCACTGAGATGGACATCGCGCTGACGTTGCATGTGGGTGCTGTCGAGATCGAGTTGGACAACCTGTTCGCGGGCCGCTTCCAGCACCACCCTTCGGATGCCGACTACGCCGGCATGAGGTTCGGAAGGGATTATGGGGGTCGCACGTACCGCCAGTTCGCGCGGAACGCGATGCTCTACATGCCGATCGACGGGCGTTTGAAGATCGTCCACTCGGTCCGAGTCGATCTCATCGATCCCGCGGGACGGATGCTGCTCTACGGCTACTTCGCGCTCATCGAGCATTTCGGGCACCGCGACGAGCCGTTGGTTTACCGGGAACTGCCGTCACTGTCGGTCAGCTTGGGCTCGGCAGAATTCCAGGACGCGCTAAACCGCTTCCATGCGGTGGTCGATGGCTGTCTGGATGAGGTAGTGAAGAAGGCCACTGTGACGTTGACCCGGCCCAAGAGCGAAGCACCGGCCTGGTTCCAGTCGGTTCCCCCGCAGGCTGCCGACGGCGAGAGCCCCGAGGGTGCGCTGGAGACCGCTGCTGGTGGTTCGGCAGACGTCGAGGCGGAGGGCTAGATGATCGATTCCGAAGTCTGGGCTGGTCAGTGGTCGTAGGCGATCAACGATCGCTTGTGATGCCCCCCGAGCTTTCGAGAGGCGATGAAAGCCGGGGCGGACCGCACAGAGTTCGCCGGCGCCTCGGCGACGTCGCCGCTCCGGCCCGAGCTAGTTCGCTGATTGCCGGTGTGGCTCCGTTCGGAGCGGAATTTGCGCGCACTTTGGCCCCCTGCAGAGCACAATCAGCGCATGCCTGACTTTCGCGCGCCGTGCTCGCCCGGCCTGGAGGAGCTGAAGATGCTCAAAGAGACGCTGAGCGCGGACCTAGCGCCCGGCGGATTCACCTGGTGGCAGAACTACCTCGACCGGAAACGCGTCGTCCTTGCGAGCGACTACCTCCTCGCCAGTTGCAGCCAGGTCGCGCACCACTTCGCTCATACAGCGTGGCAGAACCGCGTCTTCAACGAGGCGTGGTTCCCAGAGCGCCAATGGCTTCGCCGACAGCTCAAAACGGGCGACATCCAGGCCATGCAGATGCGGACCGAAGCGGACGAGGAACGTCTCGTCAAGATCGAGGCCAGCGTCACGAGCTTCTTCCAGGCCTTCGGGAGCATGCTCGACTGCCTAGCTGCTCTCACGATCGGGATCACTGGCATCGGTGTCGACCTCGTGCGCGCGGACTGGGGCACCCTTCTGACTGCTCGGGGTGGTAAGGGCAACCTCTTGCTACCAGAGGGAACTTCCGGCCGAAGCGTCCAGTCCGTCGCCCTCGACCGAGTATTGAAGGCAGCGGAGGCCGGTCCGGCCGGATGGCTCAGCTGGGCACTCGCCATGCGGAATCTCCTGCTTCACCGCGCAGGCCGCCTTGAGATCCGCCACTTCTACCGGCCGAAACGCGCCAGCGAGCTCGAATACGTCCTGCTGTTGCCGCGAGATCCGCAACTCACCGAGATCGAGGCACTCCTACTCGGCCTCGGGGTGAAGAGCCTCGTATTGCAGGAGCATGCCGGGGACGTGATGGCCGGACTCATCACTCGACTCAATGGCCTGCTTACGGAGACCTGCGGAGCGCTGACAGACGTCTGGACAGCTCGCCGCGCTGACCCTGCCCTGATCAGCCAGCCTGAGAAGCAGTGGAAAGAGATGTTCCCGGAGAAGCGGCCCCTGTCGAGCTTTGCCGGATTTTCCGTACAGGTTCCAGTGCCTGAGGGAGAGATGCGCGTGTCCGCTGAACTGGGCGAGCGGCTGATCGCCGCGAAGGTGATGGACGGCGAGCGAGACTTCTGGGTGCGAGAGTTCATCAACTAGTCCGCGCAGGACGGTACCCGACGGATCCACCCAGTCCACGTCCGAGAGCCCTCACGTACTGGCGAGGGCAGGCCGAACGGAAGACGTCCGGCCAGCGCGCAAGCCGCCGGGTAAGATGCCCAAGGCGCGGTGCAGGTCTCGACGGTCACGCAGTGTTGGCGTCACTCGAGTGACAGCGTGTCAGACTGATGCGATGGATGCCCGCGTCGCCGCGTCCTTCTCTGCGGCAGGACTCTCATTTATCAGTGTCATCCTCGGGCTGCGATCCCACCGTCGGAGCGACACCGAGCAGTGGTGTAGAGACCGCAAACTCCCGCTCGTAGCGGAGATCATGGAACTCTCTGATGCGTGCTCTGAGAAGTGGAAGATAGCAGCGGCAGCGTGCCAGAGGTTTCTGGAGACTCCTCCGGGCGAAGATCCACGCCGTAAAGAGAGGGCTGATGCTTGGAAGCGGGTGCGCGACGAACTCCAAATCGCCAGGGATGAACATCGAAAACTGCGAGAAAAGCTCGTCGAACTGGACCTGGTGGCCGGGCGCAGCGCTGCGGCGCCGCGAACTATTGTCCGCGGTTCGCCGGGACATCGGCATTGACCACAAGCTAAGCGGCACTATAGGCCTCGTGAGGCGATCGAGACGGGAGCGATGGCTTGAGCGCCGACTCCAATCGTTCGCGAGACGCCACGACCTGCACCACTCAAGTCGACCGCTCATCATGCACGGCGGCGGGCGCGGCAGGTTCGACATGTCGGTTCTCGACTACCCAGCGCAGCGTGCGAAGTGAGCCTCCGGGCGACCGGCGCTCCTAGACGCACAGGATGCAGGCGCACACCGGCCCAGTTCGGCAGGGCATTCATGATCGCAATTAGAGTGCATCGCTCGCCAAAGTCCGCCCTGAAAACCATCTCTGATGAAGCGTCAAGTCGTGGAATCATTCTCTAGAGGCCCGACTGCAGAGCGCTGGCTGAGGCCGACGGGTAGGTGTAGCGCGCAGGATCCAGGTGGAGGAGGACATGTGAGACCTGACGACTTCTACATCACCGAGACGCCCGATCTTGATGCACCCTGGGGCCCAAACACCGATCCGCTAGCCACATCGGTGTGGGGGTCCGGCACCGTCACGTCCAGGACGCTCGACACGAAACTACTGGACGCGCTGCGCTGCGGCCCTGTTGCCGGACGCGACGACATCGAAGTCGCGAGTGCACTCGCGCGCCTAATACATGACGATCTGGAACGCTACGGGACAGACGGCACCGAGGAGATGTCCGAGCCCGAGATTCGCATCGCCATCATCGCGCTGCGCGCTGTCGTCGACCGCGTCGGCGTCTTCGAATTCAAACTGCCATTCCGCGACTACGGCACGTTTCGCGGCTACTGGGTGCGCAATGACTGCTACGGATCCTGGCAGGCTCGGCGCGACATCTTGAACAAGCTGTTCGACCCACTGCACGACGGCCTTGTCGATCTTGAGACACGGGCGCTCTCCTCCACCCTTGCGCAGGCGATCAGCCCTCGAACGGTCACTGGATGGGCTCGAGTCGACGAGGAGCTGGCCGAGCTGCGCCGCCACTTTCAAAACGCCCGAACCGAACAGGACTACCGGAACGTCGGTAACGACTGCGTGATCGTGACCGAGGCTCTCAGCCGTCAGGTCTACAATCCGAAGGTTCATCTCCGCAGGGGCGAGGACGAGCCTCCGGTCGCCCAGACGAAGAACCGCATCGACCGGTACATCGAGGACGCGCTGCCGGGCCCGGACAACGCAGCCCTGCGCAAGCTCGCGAAGTCCGCCATCGAGTTCGCGCAGCGCGTCAAGCACAGCTCGACCTCAACGCGGCGCGAAGCAGGGGTTGCCGCAGATGCCGTCATCCTGCTGGCGAACATCCTACGAAGGCTAGACGAGTCTGCATAGGCGACGGCCCCGAGCGCCCTGGCAACGCACCGCCGACGGTGCTTCGAGTGATGTGCCCCGGGTTTCCGGGAGGCCCCCAAGAAACCCGGGGCGCATCACCCGGACGGTGCCCCGCGTCGGCTAATACTGGGCCACTCGATCTTCCGCGACCGCAGTGGCCACATAGATCCGCCACGCGACCGCGCAGACCGACTCAAGCACCCGCGCCCCAGAACCAGGCAAGCCCAGGGCCTGCCCAACAAGCGAGACCATCTCGGGCGACGGGTCGTCAAAGAACCGCAGGCAATCTGCAGCGAGGTCGTGTTCGTAATCACCCTCGTACTTGTCGAGGAGGTACTTGAGCCGCCCCACCATGTGCCCGCCAGGGCGCTCCCGTCCCAGCGCGGCTTCGGCGCCCCGGTGCTGATGGTGCGCGGCGGCATACCGATCCCACCACTCGCGCTTCTCGAGGTCGTCCAGGTTGGGCAGAACACTCAAGAGGTCCCGGAGTTCTCTCACGTCGGGCCGCAGGGTTACATACGAATCAGACATGGAAGGCAGCGTAGGCGCGGCTGCATCGCGCGAGATGGTGTTTGCCTCCGCGCGCCGGAGTGCGCCCCCGAACACCGAGGTGTCGCGCTCACGGCTATCACGGCGCAGGCTCCCTGCCCAGGTGCTCGAACACGATCATGCCGTCGGTCGTCTCGTCGGTACGCATGTAGTCGCACGCGTCGCCTAGCCCGACGTGCTCCTTGACGACGAGCATCGCGTACCCGATCAGAGACGAAAACTTCTGTCCGTCGTACTGGCCGCCTCGGCAGATCACCGTCTCGCGGGTGGGGACTGGCGCATTCGGCACTGCGGCGAGTAACGCCGAGCGGCCCACGATCACTTCCTGCATGACCGGCCAATACACCATGCGCGCAACCGGGACGCCATCCACTTCACCGATGGCGACCTCGGGCTCGCTGGCATGCGCGTAGATGGGTGTGTCGTCCGTCAAAACGTGGTTGGTCATGACGACCGTGTCCGAGACCGTGTCCGGCGGGAGCGGCCCGGTCTCGCTGACCGAGCCTTCTTGAACGAACGCAATCTGGTATCCCATCACGAGAGCCATGCGCCGACCGTACGACACACTGCTTGGGACTGCCGGGAGCACTGCGCCGTCCGGGTGGGGATCCCCTTGAGGCGCTAATAGATCTCCGGCCCTGCGTACATGAACACGACCACCGGTCCGCGATCCGAAGTGGTCAGGACCATCGGGGTGCGCGTGTAGGCGGCGTTCGGGTCCTCGAACAGCATGACCCTCTGATCGGGGGCCACTTCGAAGTAGGTTGCGGAGCCTTCGTACTCCAACGGGCCATCGCCGCCGCTCAAGCACTTTGCCGTGGTGAGATCGTTTGAATGCCGACCGGGCTTGGCTACGGGATCGATCCACTCGGGTATGCCGTGCACCGTATCGGGCTATCGGACCGTGCACTTTCGCTCATGCCTCGACCGTGTGGCGTGCCATCCGTCATCGCGCGGGGCGCTGCGCCATCGAGTGCACTACCGTCTCGCCATCAGCCTGACGGCCCAGCCCGGAGCGCGACGCAGTAGGTCCAGCTGGCTCACTTGCTCTATGACGACCTCACCCCAAGAACCAGCCCCATCGAGCGTCGCCGGCTACGTCCTCCGCGGCGGACGTGCAGCCGAGACGGTCGTGCGAGGCGCGCGGCCCGAGTTCGTGCGCGTCATCTATCAGGACGGTACGGCTGACGTATACAAGCCGACCGGCGAGCGCGACGAGCGGCACCCAGAGTTCGAGCTGTATGACTTCGAGCAGATCTCTCTTAAGTCATCCTGACGGCTTCTGGATGGGCGAGCGGCGACCGAACGCGTCTGTGATCGTGTTGCAGGCCAGCCGTTCGAGGGCGACCGTCTCATTGAGGACTTCGTGCCTGAGGAGGGCGTCTAAGCCTATTTCCTTTGCTCGCCGCAGATTTCTTGCGACACCAGGACGCACCCTGATCTGTGCCTTGCCAGTGCTCTCACACCCAGTAGCGTTTGGCGCATGACACGTTCATTCTCGCCGCGCGTTTCCCCCGGCATTACCCTCGCCGTGGTCGCGATCGGCGTGTCGGGTCTGCTCGGGCTGATGAGCGTCTTCGCGAGCATCCAGGGCACGAAGCCCGGCTACTGCTGGTGGTGGCCCAGCGGGTGGATGGCCGTGCCGCTTGTAGTGACCCTGCTCGGTGCGGTTCTGGCCATCGTCCCAGTGCGTCGTTCGACGCTTTCGGCGTTTGAGACCGCGCAGAAGCTCGCCAGCCCGCCGGAAACCGCGACGCGGCATCTCGTCGGTGAAGGCGTCCAAGGGTACGCGGGCCAGTTCCGCAGGGCGGTGAAAGCGCTCGTAGCCCAGAAGATCGAGCACCCGGACGGCTCCGTGGACCCGGTGCCCATCGGCTCTCCGCGCAGCGACGTCTACGTGGACGGTCCCGGCGTCGTGCAGGACTTTGACTCCCCGGAGTCGGACTATGGATGGGCGTTGTGCGCGCTGGAGGGCCGGCCGGTCGTAGCCGTCGACGGCAAGGTCTGGAACGAGCTGCGTGCCGCAGGGACCGCCGTACTCGGCCAGCATCCCCGCGGCGCCCTGGGATATCCGACCCCGGATGAGAACGCGACGCGGCGCATCGACGCCGACGCGTTACGGGTAGACCTGACTGGCGGCGCCTGGGGGGATGGCCGGCTCGTACGCGGTGCGCCCGCCCAGCCGTGGCATTGGGAACCGGAACCGGCCTTCAGCATGCATCCGATCCCTGAGGCGGCATCATGGGACCGCGACTCAGCCGGCGAGCGCCTGCGCATGCGCGTAGTCTCCGTGCTCCCGCTCGCGAATGACGGCGAGCTCGCAGCGACAGCCGAGCGCCGTGCCGCACTGCTGACGCAGCTCGCCTCCGGTGCCCTGGCCCGCTACCTCGTCGAGCTGTCCGCGAGGCGTGGAGCGGAGCTTGCCCCGGGTCCGTGGCGTAAGGGGCCGAATCGCAACGCACCCCACTGGGTGAGCTACTCATGCGACCTCCTCGCGCCCGACGGCCGCACCGTGCTGTTCCTACACGTATTCATGCAGCTGGGGAGACACGCGAGCACAGACATCGAGTCATGGGTTGAGCTCGAAGTCCGCGATCTCGACGCGTGGGAATGTGCGATCGACGACGCGGGCGGCACGCCGCGCTCAGATCTGCGGATCTCCCCGGCGGAGGTCGCTGAGTTCCTCGCCATCGCGTGGCACACCGCGGCTGTGCTCCTTCCGGCAGCGGCGAGCACGCAACTCCCGACCCGCTACACCAGGCCGCCCGGAACCCAGTTGATCCTCGCCACCGACCGGCAAGCCGCACGCGAGTATCCACCGCTGGCTCGGTACGTCGATCTGCGCCCGCTTGCCGACGGTGCACGCGACCTTATCGAGCGCATGACCATCGCTGTCACAGCCGCGCCACTGGCAGACCTCGACGGCACGGCCCGCATCACCCGCCAAGCACTGGCCGAGATGGCCCAGCGATACGAGTTTCTCGACGCCACCGAGGCAAGCTTCACCTGACCCGCACGCGTACGTTGCGGCGCCGTCCTCAGCAGCGCATGAAGAGGTCGCCTCCGTCGTCGTGATGATGGTCCCGGCCGACTGCTTCGCCCATGCCGTCGGTGTGACGACTACCTTCTGGCCGACGTTCGGAGGGCCTCGCCCTCGAAGCGTGGACGATGGCCGCGCTTACAGACCAGGTGCGCGCCAAAGGGAGTACGAATGCTGTGATCCTTCCGGCGCTGTGCCTGGCTAAGGTGGGTTCGCGGGAGCGGACGATGGGAACGTGAGCCTTCGAAACAGACTGAGGAGGGGGCCACGTGAGCAAGGACCCAAATCTGGTCCGACACGAGGACGAGATCGTGTGGACCGAGGACGTCGACCGTCTCGACTATGTGCGCGAGCATCTGGATCTGTTTGCGACCAGCCGACAGGGTCCTGTCGGCTGGAAGAGATCAGGCCGGCGCGTGGGGTACGCGACGTTGCGGGAGGATGCGCCCGGGGATGGTGGGCGCTTTGCCCGCCGCGTCTTCTGGGTCAAGGACAGTGACCGGTCTGAGGCGCCGGAGGGCGTCTACCGGACCGGTGCGCCTGCGGAAGCCGTCGACCCGCGGACCGTCACTCCAGGAACATGGGGCGAGCTCACCGACCGCGCCTGGGGCGCGCCACTTCCGCCGACCGCCGAGCAGCCCGGTGCCGGAGTAGCGTTTGAGGTTGGCCCGTTCGTGGTGCCGGTGCGCAACGGGCAGCTCATGATCGGCGAGTCGCTGTCCGCCGGGCGCGCGCAGGTGTACGTGGGGCCGGCGGACAAGGAGCAGATCGAAGTCTTCCTCGACTGCGCCAGCGGCAGCCAGTTCGGCGACGGTACCCACGTGATTACCGAGACCCTTCCTCGCGACGAGGCGGCGGAACTGCTGATCTCCACAGTGATGAGCACTCCGTGGCTTCAGCGGGCTCTTGCGCTTTCCGTGGTCAAGCAGTGGCTCAACCACGGCACCGGCGGATCGGCCTGACCGCCAACGCGACATCGGCAGGGAAGGGGCCTGCCCGGCTCATCGGTTACGCGGCCCTGCGGGACGACGCCCGCGCGGCGGGCGCGCTGCGCTCGCCGCGTCTTCAGGTCAAGGACGGCAGCGCGGTTGGGTGCCGGTGTCCACCAGACCGGCGCGTCGTGAGGGGAGTTGTTGTTCTTAGGTCGAGATGAACGACGGACGCTTCAACGCGCAGATCCCGTAGCCCCTGGCGCGCTGCCGGAGTGCACTGCAATCCGGCCGCCAAGTAGTCGAGAGCGAACGCGCGGACGTCCGTTATCCAGCCCGCCGGACAACGTCGCCGAGGTCTTCAGGCTGGGTCTTGCAACGAAAGCACTCCATACTGTGACCTGACTACCCACGACCACGCGGCCGGCCTCGTACGGGTGTGCCGCGCTGTTCAGTGCTGATCCTACTTTGCTACGCTGTCGGTTGTATTCGACAGTTGGGCCGCTAGCTGGCGCCAATCTGCAACGGATTGCATCATCAGTGCCCGATACTGTGGATCTTTCTTGATGACCTCGATGAGGGCTGTATCAGTAGGCAGGCCAGCCTCTACGAGTAGCCGCAGGCAGATCACTGCTTGTGTGAGCCGAAGGACACCCACGAGTGCTGGGAGGTCGCGATGCACGCGATGTGGTGTCAGATAGCCATGGCTTAGTACATTGCGGACATGGGAAGCTACCGTTGCCCAATCGCCAGCGCGGCCTTGGAAGAACCACGTGCAGAAGTTCTCGCCGAGACCGCCGGCTAGCTCAGACAGGCGACGTTCCAGCGTCACGTCGGTCATCTTGACGGCCGACCGTACTTTTAGCCGCTCTGGATCGGAGAGTCCCGAAGTCTTGAGAGCTTTGAAGACCTTGTTGGCGAGGGGCGAGCTGATCTCCGTGTGAAGGGACCTGTGAAGCGTCTCAGCGGCATTTACGGCTTCCACGACCTGGCTCTGCAACGAGCCAGATTCCAGTCTGGGCTCAGCGACAGCGAGCGGGACGCGGTTCTCTTCCGCAAGACTTAGCCATCGCGCGAGAATGGCGACATCGATTTCCTTGAAAGTGAACATCGGAGCGTAGCCGTGACGCGGCTCGATCGATGCATCGTAGACATCAGGATCGACCTCGATCGGATACATGAATGTCGCCGGATTATCGTTTCCAAAAGGCTGAAGCCTGAGCTTGTAGCATTCAACGCGGTTGTGCACCGCAATCGCGACAAGCCCACGTAGCGGGGTGACGATGTACTCCATGAGGCGGTCCAGGGTAAATCCCGACTCAGAGTGAACCACGACGGCTACATGCTCGGTGAATGCGTTACTTCGTGGACCGGAGTGCCCGGTCGCACTAGTTCCGACGGATAGAGTCAGGCCGTCCCCACAGTCGACGACGCTAGGCGCAGGCTGCTGGTAGGTGTCGAACGTGACATCAGCCCCGGGTGTAAAGCCAGTGAACGGCCACAACGAGGACAGGCCTGTAAGCTCGAAAGTAGCCGAACTGTAGCGCGTCTCTAGGGGCAATGCATCGCCCTTCAAGAGTCTGTCGATGGACCATCGCTGCGACGACTGGTTGTTTTCTCGATCGCGCTCGTCGTTCTGAACTGTAAAGTTCCGAACTGGGCCACTGGAGTCAGTAAGATATGCGCCGTGGAGCGTGTATCGCATGCCGCCGCACGCGCCGAAAATGGCAGTCGGCGGCACGAGCGACAGCCCATCAGTCCAGCGGGCGTTCGTTGGCAGCGTGCCGATGGTGTCAAGTTGCCATCTGCCATCAGAATAGATGAGCGTTCCCGCCACATGCTCGTCACGATCAGTGCTCCACCAAATCCCGCTTCGCGATGTGTTCATGTAGATGGCTCCAACGTGAGAGAGCTTCCAGCCGATCATCCGCCGATGCCGGAGTTTAGCTCAGTTAGTCAAATACCTCGAGCGAATTATAGGCACAGCGCACCTCGGACATGCTTAGGTGAACGCAAGTGCGCGCACGTAGGAGCGTGATCCAGCCTGCGGCGCGCAACTTCCGCGGCATCCTTACGCTGTACTTGGCACGCACAACAGGAGACGTTGGGACTTTGCGGAGTGCTCGACAACGTTCGGTGGCTTGGATCCAAACGAGGATGGTGCTTCCTGCGACGGCACGGATAACTCGCCGTCAGGCGGCTGTTCGCGCGCCGCTGAGACAGCTCGTCCGTCGGTGTCCGTCGATGAGATCTGCCTGGCCGTACTCCGCTCGCAGGTCACTATCACTGGGGCCGTCTGTTGTGTGGTCTGGGTGTTGCGCTAGTCGTGGAACGTGATGGGCTGATCGAGCCAGCCAAGGGCGTACAGATCTCGGGCGAGCCATTCGTACGCAAAGTTGGACACCGGATGATGACTGCCAACCCGCAGGGGGCCGTCCTCCAACATGGGCAGATGGTATGCGGTGCGCGACTGTGGCCGAGAGCCTGTTGGCCTGTGCCACTGAGGCCATCGTCCTGGATGAGTCTCCGTTCTGAGCTCGACGTGTGCCTTCGCGCCAGATGGCTTGTTCGGGTTCGGGTACCAGGCGAAGTTCAGGCTAGCGGGGTACCCCTTCTCGCCCGGCGGCGGCTGAGTGATCGTGCCGCGGATGTCGGTGGGCAGGATGCTGTAGAGCCCGAGGGCGGACCCGAAGGCGGGGAAGTTCGTCTCGACCAGGTCGAGGTATCCGGTGACAGCGTCGGTGAGGATTTCGGTGGCCAGTTCCTCGGCGAGTTTCGGCGAGTAGCCCTGGGAACGCCAGTGGTGTCGTGGCGTGATCTGATCCGGGGAAGGCCAAGGGGGATTGAGGATGGCTCCTTCGAAGCGCGCGAGCTGCGTGTCCAGCCAGATCACGTCTGTCGAGTGGATGACGTGGCCGCCCTTGTTCCAGGTGGCAGCTACGGAGTTGTGGACTGTATCCATCATGCGCGCGACGCCGTGCCGTAGTTCGTCGATAGCGATCGACTCACGGCCGAGCTTGAGTCCTCCAGCGGTCGTGGCGAAGCAGCTCAGGTACCACATCCGTTCGCTCGTGAGTCGACTGCCGGTGCTGGTGGCGAGGGTTTGGCGTCGGATGGCTCGGGCGAGTCCGTCCTGGATCCGGGCGCGTGCCCATCGCCATCGGGCGAATTGTTCGTGCGGGTAGTCAAACCCGCAGGCGGAGCCCCATCCGTATGTGAGCAGGTCGTGCATCTGATCGAAGTGCGGCAACGCGACCACCGGCGGGGCCGTCAGTTCTCGATGCTCGGCCACGGTCACCCAGCTGCCCTTGACGTCCACGCCCCACTGCATCAACGCGCCGTCACGGTGGCGCGCCAGCGCCGTAGCCGACGGGCCGAATCCGACGAGAAGCGCTTCGAAGGCCTCGCGTAGTTGTGAGCCGGTTGCGATCGAGGCGTGCTTCTGTTCTGCGCCACCTTGCTGTGTCGATCTTGCAACTGTCGAGTTGACGCCGCTGGCCGCGAGGGCTCTCGCGTGCAAGTCGGTGGATTCGATCTCGTTGATGACCCAGGACAAGGCGGCGGGGTTGGCCTGAGCCAGGCGGCACAGGAGCAATTCACCCCTGGACGCAGGGGAATTCGTGGCGATCGCGCTCGCGATTGCGTAACGCCATGTCGGGAACGACGAGCGGCTCGCAGCCTGTTCGATCCCGAATACTTCGGAGGTGATCGCCTGAGCACCGAAGTGCTGCTCGAAAATGGGCAAGGCGAATCTGAGCCGCCCGTCGTACTCCACGACCAGGCCTGTATCCGTCAGTTGCCACACCTCGGCCTGGTTCCCGAACGCTGTCGCCTCGACCGGGCTCCGTGCCTCTAGGATCGAGGTCGCCAACCGCGCCAGCCCGGCCCATACCTCGGGCGTGGCGGCGTCGGGCCGACGGCCAGCGATGATCGTCTGAGGCAGGTCCTGCAGCAGCCTGAGCCGCGACACCTCGGCATCGCCGCCTGCGACGAGTCTTGCGGCTAGAGCCAGCGCCGTAAGCGGTCGCTGAACCAGCTCGATCGTCTCTGGGTTCCACATCCGCCACGGGCACTCGCCCCCCAGAGCTACCTCGACCAATTCGATGCCGCGCTGTGCCGGCCACGGCTGTACCTCGATGACCTCGTCGGATGTCAATTCCAGTCCCGGCTGCGAGGTGGCCGCCACTGCCAATTGCGGCCAGACCTCGACGAGTTGACGCGCCTCAACGACCAGCCGCCGGGCCAGCGGCGGGGCCACGCGGTCCAGATCGTTGATCACCACCCGACACCGGGACTTCGGATCCTTGCCCAGCCTTGCGCGCACCGCCTCCTCAAGCCCGCCCACGCTCTCGTGGGCCTCGAGCCAAATCGGTATATCAGCCGCATCGTCGTCGTAGGCTTCCTGTAATCCTTCCTCGAACCAGCGCCACGCCTCCTCGGTCTTGCCGGCGCCCATCGGCGCGACTAGAACGCGGAACTGGCCTGGGAGTATCGAGATCGGTGCCCCCGGTTCGGTGGCCATCCAGCGCTGCAGCTGTTCGACTCGGCCGGGAGCCAGGGCATTGAGTCGTGTGGAGCGGGCGGCGCGCACGCGACGCACTGCAAGCTCGAGCGCCTCCGCTCTCGGACGCTGCTGCGGCGAGAACGGCATGGCGCTCTTGATCTCGGCGACGGCATCGTGAACGGCTGAGACGACCCTCGCGATTTCATCGGCCTGCTCGTCGGTGAGATTCCAGCCCTTCTGACACCGCGTGAACTCGGCCAACTGCGCCTGCTTCCACTCACGCAGCAGCGATGCCGGATAGTGGTCCGAGGTGACGTCGATCTCCCGTGCGTGCTTCTCGCACATGGGCAGAAGGTTCTCGACCCTGCGGTTCTCCTCGCCCGTCATGTCGGGGTTCCACCGTGGCCCACCTTCGCTGCGCGCATGGATGTGGGCGACGTTGCTGTTCAGGATCGTCTCACCAGTCTGTGAGTTCACCCGGTACAGCGGCTCACGGCACTCCGGCTTCGCGCAGCGGAACGCGGTCCCATACAGCTGCTTAAACGTCGCGGGCGTCGGCAGCGGATGTTCGATGAGATCCGACAGCTTCTTGTTGGCCACGGCCCCATCGTCTCAGGCGTCACTGACAACGCCGGAACTAGAGATCGACGGGTCCAAGGTTCGCTCAGTGCGCAGTTGCGCGAGCCAAGACCGCACTCTTCTCGGTCGTAATGACCTGGTGGAGTGTTTGCCACTCTCGAAAAACAGCCCTTGAGCTGCGTACATAGGGTGGGCGCTACTGGGTTCGAACCAGTGACAACCGCGTTGTAAGCGCGGGGCTCTACCGCTGAGCTAAGCGCCCTACGTGCAGGAAGTATAGCGGTCACGGCGAGGCGGTTCGACGGCACGTGGCACGACATCCGCCGGACAGAACTAGGTCATGCTTCGAGTCTTGCTGGGTCGTGCCTCGACGGGGAGGAGCAGGGGGACCGGATCGGCGTAGATCGGACCGCCAGGCTAGGTAAACGTGCAGCAATTGGCTGGAACGCGACCCGCTGCTAGAGCGAAAAGAGCTGCTGACCAGTAAGAATAGCCAAGAGAATCACTGCGGCGCCTCTGCCTTGTAAGCGCAGTGCTCTACCGCTGAGCTAAGCGCCCGGAGCAGCCTTCAGTGTAGCGGCAAACCTCGCATGCCCTGGCCACTGCGTCGCTCGTTCCGGTGGGGGCCGAAGGTAACCCCAGCAATGGGAGCAACCACCCTCCTATGGCGACGGCAATGGCGTCACGGCCCCGGCGGACAGGCTGGGGGAGATGGGTCACGCGCGAAGCTGGGCCTCTCTGATGGAGAGGCCCAGCTGTCTCTTGGTACTGTTCACGCTCGTGCGAGCACTCCACGGTCGGTCGGCTCCCAGCTGTCGGGCCAGTGGAGGCACTGGGACCACTGGACGCGGACGGCGCCGGGCTTGAGCGCGGTGATGATGCCGGTCAGGTGGCAGCCACAGGCGAGCCGGCGGGTGGACTGCCAGCGACGTCCGAGCCAGCTCTCGGGCGGGGTCTCGGCGTAGCGGTCGTGGACATGGATATGGCGCATCGCGTGCACTCCTGGGGTTGAGAGAACGGATCGGGTGACGTCGTGCGGCGCTCGCTCGGGTCAGTTCACCAAGGGAACTAGGCTGCCGCGGATATCTGGGTGCCGTGAGGCGGTGTTATTCGACGTCGTTGCTAGGAAGGGCGTCATAGAAGGTGGTGCAGCGCTCGTCGAGCTGCTGGTAAAGCCGAGTGATCTCTTGCCACTCGGGGCGGTACTGCTGTGGCAGGTCCTCGGTGTTGAGTCCCCATTCGAGGGCTCCGATCACGCCGCCCTCCCAATCGATCTTGTCTTTAAGGTCGTGTCCCGTGTCGAGTGGGAAGGCTGCCAAGAGCGCTCCTTTGCTTGCTCGGGGCCGAGTCCGCGGCGAGCCGCATAGTGCGGGTCGCGCTGTGCGTGGTCGGCGGATCCGGGAACGGGGTGCACGGCCTGGATCACTCGGCGACGATGCACTGCCTGGCGACGTAGTCGAGCAGCGAGGACTCCGGCACGCGCCGGCTGCGCCCGACCTTGAACGACGTGAGGTCGTCGTCCTTGAGGAGCTTGTAGAAGCTGGTCTTGCCGATCTTCAGGGTGCTCATCACCTCTGCCGGCGTGAGGTACGTGCTCATCGCTCATCCCTTTCGCGGTGCCCGCGTCGCCTCTCGGACCTGTAGCGGGGGCGGGTGCGCCTGGTGGTGTAGATAAAAAGGTCCTCATCATCGAACGACAGAAGATCATCCGAGTGCAGTGAGATCTGCCTCGCACGCCCCCAGCGCAGAAGAGAGGCGACTTCCTCGAAGGTCGGCTCCGAGCCGCTGGACGACCACATCAGCGGTCCTCGTTGCCGTGTGAGGTCGGACGGTGGGCGGGGGCCTTCGTGGCGGCGGTGATCGGGCTGCCGGTCAACAGCAGGACGATAAGCAGCCAGGTGGCCACCACACGCGCCGCGCATCCCAGCGACTCCGCAGCCGCAGTAGGTCGATGCCCAGCGGCAGGCTGCTGAGAGCGCTCCGACCGGGAGACGCGACCCGCCCCCAGGAAGACATCGTGGATGGCTCCGGTCAGGTAGCGGGCGAACCTCCGCGTCCGGGGGGATTGCGGCCCAACGCCGATCGAGGTCGAGGGCGGCCAATTCGGGAAACGGCTGTAGATGGGGGTCGCGTGCAAGTCGGTCTCCACGAGGTGTGTCAGATTGCCGTGGCGTTGGATTGCCCAAGCTCAGCGACATCAACTGGATGAGTTGTCTCAAGCATGGGCCAGCTCGTGCGGCCCTGTCAACTATAGTGCACAAGAAATCTCTACTGGAGCCTAAAGTGCACAGGCGATAGCTGGTTCTCGTCGCTGGTGGGGCACGGAGAAGCTTGGAAGAGGCACCCTGGCCGCTTGGCAGAATGGCGAAAATGGGTCGTGTCAGCAGGGCGGGGGATGATGGACGCCTGGCGCTTGCCCCGCGTGGGATCTGCGAGATCTGTGGTCGTAGCATCGCAGTGGTTGCCGGGAGGTTCGCGCGGCACGGCCCCTTCGACGGCGGCCCGATACTGCTGTCGTGTGGCGGCTAGCTAAAGCTCGCGCCGATGCAGCTTGAGCCTGACGCCTGCGGCACCTACAGCGTGTTCGAGCTCATGGCCGAGAGTGCGGTGAGTGAGAGTAGCCGCCACGGCCTCGACGGGCAGGCGCTCTTCGGCGATGTCTTCCCGCTGGCGACATGGGTGCACGGACAACGTCGCCGAGGCGTTGCCTCGAACGGGGAGGCAACGCCTATGACGACTTCGGCCTTCCCTCGTCATCTGGCGGATGCTCGTCCTGGCGCTGACGGATCGTCGCCGCGTCGTAAACGAATAGCCCCCAGGCCGGATGGCCGTAGCCGGCCGGTTGGGCGTGCGAAGCCCACGCCAGCCATGCCTGCGGGTCGACGCCGAGGATCCAGCGGTGAACGTCGCCAGTTCGCCAGACGCCGCCCCTGGTGTGCTTGGGCAGTCGGAACGGCCAATCCGGGCCCTGCCAGCCCACCTCTTTGGCATCAACCACAAGAGAAGTAGAACATGTTTTCGAATAGCTTGCGATGCTAGCCCTCGCTCGCGCTTCGTTCTTTGTATCCTGACGCAGCGCGGCGGATCGCCAGGAAGCGCGCGTAGTTCCTGTCCGACTTCTCGAAGCGCTGTCGGCGCTCGTCGAGGCTGTCGTTGATGGACTGGAGCGGTTGGCGGCCCCACTTCTCGTCGCCGGTGCGCAGCCACCACGAATTGTCGTGGCGGTAGGCGGGCAGGTTGCCGTTGAAGTCGAAGAACTCCGCTAGGCCGTTGTCCTGGAGCGCGGCCATCTGGTCGTCGGTCAGTACGAGCTCGCTGGCAGGTTCCGGGGCAGCAGCAGGCGTGAGCGCGGTGTGGATCTCGCTGGTCATGTCGGCTCCCCCTTCTAGCGGTTGTACTCGGGGCCGGTGACATCGGCCTGAATGACCGGCGGATGGTATTGCTGCTCCTGGCGCGCCTCGTACTCGCGGCTGATCTGCTGCACTGCCGTGTTGACCTGTCCGATGATGCGCGAGGGGGCGACGTCTGTGCGTGCTGCGACGTCCTCAATGCGCTCTGCGGCCGTCGTTATGCGTGCACGGAAGTGGTCGTCAAGCAGTTCCTGGCCCAGGGGGATCGCAGCGTAGTCGGGTGCCTCGACTGACCGAAGTGCGATGAGGTACTGAGGGACGGCTCTGTAGTGGTCGTCCTTGCCGAGGTGGCGACCTTGCGCGTCGTAGGCGGCAGCTTGGCGTGCAACGTTCCAGGCGATGACGATCTCGTCAACGGGCTCACCGATGCTGGTGACGTATTCCAGGGTTTCGAATACGATCCGCCGAGGTCCCTGCTCGAACATGTCGGAGTTCATCCACTCGGCATCCCAGCTCATAAGTTCCGGATGCCGCATGAGATCGACGAGGATCTTGTCCTGGCGGGCGAGGGTTTCCGTGTCTCGTGGCCCTTGCGTCGGGCCGACTCGGTCCGAGGCGAAACTGCTCTGGTATTCGATCTCGGCGAGCGGGCCGAAGCGGCTTGCGTGAACGCGCAGGGCTTCGCTGAGCGAGTCGAGGTGCAGCGCCAGCTCCGGTACTTGCTCGCGATCGGCGGCCGTTTCAGCGAGTAGAGCCGCGTGGTCCGCTAGCTCCCTGCGGAATCCCGCCTCCTGGACCATCCGGGCGTATACCGGAGCGTGGTCAGGTTCGGGGCAGGACAGGGCGAGTTCGGCCAGCTTCTCGGCCGTCACTTGGCCGCGCAGGTCAGCAACGCGGTCAGAGAATGCGACGCCGGTCAACTCGGGATCCCAGGCGTGCACGGTGGTGATGGCGTCGTAGAGCGCGCGGTGCTCGGGGTCTTCGAAGTCTCGGGTCAAGAGGTAGTCGACGTCTGGGATGTGGCGTGAGTCAGCAAGCAGTGAGCCGAGCAGCGCCTGTTCTGTGCGGTAGGTGAGGTCGTCCATAGCGGTGTGTCCTCCGGACCCGGGTAGGGGGTCGGGATCGAGGGGCGTATTCGGTTCGTGGTGAGGTTGGGCTGTGTTCGTCAGCTCGGGCTCAAAGTCAGGGTTTGGCTGCCGCGTAGGCTCGGACGGGACGGCCTGTTCTTGCAGTTGGTTCTGGTATTCCTGCTCTGAGATCCCGCATTCGCAGCCGATCCAGATTTCGTTGGTTTTGGAGTCGAGGTATCTGGTCGTGAAGCTGTGCTCGTGCGAGAGCTCCGATGCCCAGTCCACGTATTCGGGGTCGCCTGGGTCCGTCATTGCGTGGTCATCTCCTCGCGGGCCGTGGGATGTCGACGTCGCGCGCTCGGAGCCTGCCAGCGGTGTGCCGACTCGGCGGCGCATTGTGGGTATAGGCGGTCAGCTGGTCTGCATGGACGTCTTCGGTGCGCGGCGTGCTGCGTCATGGCTGCTCGACAGACCGGGCGAGATCTCCGCTGACCATGAGTTCGCGTAGGCGGGCTGCGACTGTGTTGGCCTTGGCGGCGCGCTTCTCGTAGTCGTCGATTTCGGCGCGTAGCTCGGGGAAGGCATCGACGCAGAGCCACTTGTCGTCGCAGCGTTTCCACCACTTGCCGTCGTAGACGCAGAAGTCGGGGAGGGTCGGCAGGCGCCGTTCGGCGTGGCCGCTGGCGAACGCGAGCTCCATGTCATCCGCAGCAATGGTGAGGGCTTCGTTCACGGCGACTCCGGGGTGTAGTAGGTAGGGCAGAGGGATACCGGCCGCGGGGTCGGCCTCGGCCCACTCCTTGTGCAGCGGTCCGTTCCATGCCGTCTCCGACGGCGACTTGTGACCGGAGCGGCAGCCGGGCGCATAGAAGGTCTTGACGGCCTTGATGAAGTTCTCGAGGTGCGCGTGCCACCCAGCGGCCTGCTGGTTGAGTGGGATGACGGAGGCGCCGTCGTAGATCTCCTCGCGCCACGTCTTGAGCAGCCAGAGTTCTTCGATCATGCCGGGATGCTTGTGCCAGCAGTCGGGCAGACGGTGCTCGGCGCCTAGCCCATAGCGGTCGTAGAGCCAGGTGGTCCACAGCACCAACTCATTCCACGCGGTCGCGCGCTCGGCGCGGCTGAGCGAATGCCACTCGCGCAGTCGGGGCCTGTCGCTTGCCGCCGCCTGCTCGCGCTCCTGTTCGAGCTCGCGCTCACGTTCGCGCTGACGTTCGCGTTCAAGTTCGTGTGCGCGAACGCGAGCAGCAGCATCGCGGCGTAGCTTGAGCGCGGTCCGGCGCGGGATTCGGATGGCGCGTGCGGCGGAGATGGCTGGTCGCTGCTCGGAGGGCTTCATGCGACAGCCTCGATCTCGTCGTGTTGATCGTCGTAGTTGTCGGCCTCGCTCATGCGTTCGCGGGCAGTCCGCTCGGCCTCGGCATACAAGGCGGCGTCGCGGCCCTCGTAGTGACGGACCATGTTGGCGACCACGGCCGGTGTGTTGGCGTGGATGATCAGGGCCTCGCGGCCCTCCTTGTCGAGGCCGCGGACCTGGTCCGGGGTCATGCTCGGGCGGTCCTGGATGGAGTAGGTGACGGATTGTCCACCGGGGCTGTTTTGGTGGTTCTGAATGGTCTCGGTGTACTGGCCGGCCAGTTCGCTGAACATCTTCAGCTCCTCACCGGTTAGACCTCCCAAGGCGACCTTCACGGTGGAGGCACCCCACATCATGTTCAGCCCTGTACGTCCCCAGCGGTGTTCGGCCTGGGCGAGGGACTGGAACACGGCGAGGACGAAGATGCCGGAGCCACCTGCGTAGGACATCAGGGTCGGGAGATTCGGCAGGGGCGAGACGTTGGCGATCTCGTCACCGAATATGCCGAGAGGCGGATCGAGCCTGCCTCCGGGGCTGTGCATGGCGAGGCGGTATGCGGTGCGCGCGACCTCGTCAACGAAGCACGCGACCACCGGTGCCAGGTCTCCGGCTTCGTCTTCGGACACGAGTAGGTAGATGGTGCCGTTGGCCCGTAGAAAGCCTTCGATGTCGAGCGAGTCCTCCTGCTTGGGGGCGAAGCTAGCCTGCGCTAATTCGCCCATCAGCGGCGCGATGGCGACCTGAACCGTCGTGAAAATGTTCGTCTTGGTGATTGGCGGGTTGTCGTAGAACGCCGCGAGGAGCTTCACGGCCAGGTGTGAGGCCTTCTTGGCTTGCCGTAGCAGGTGAAGAGGGGTGTCGTCGTGCTCGTCCATGGCCCACTCAAGGAGGTCGAGCATCGTGCGGCCAGTCAGCGCGACTGCGTGCAGCCAGCTCGCGAGGAGATTGGTGGCGGTCAGTCCGAAGAAGCCTGCGCCGCTTGAGTCGTCGTCGGTGCCGGGCTTGCCCACCTGCACCAGGACCGACGCCCGCTTACGCGCGACATCGATGCGCTGACATCCGGCGGCCGGTGACCAAGCGACCGCCTTCGGCCACGAGGTCATGCCGGTGGGTGCGAGCACTGCGATCGGTCCGCACTCCTCGCGCAGCAGCGCGGTGTTCGCCAGCACGTCGGTGCGTACGGAGGTCACCAGCGCTGGTCCTGGCCAGCGGTGGACCCACGGAATGACGATCTGGGAAGACTTGCCCTGTCGGGGCGGGGCGGCGACGAGTACCGAGTCCTGCGCGGTTGCGCAGAGTGGCAGACCGCTGATCTTGTCGTTGCCGAGTTCCACGGCGACCTCGGTGTGCGCGATACGACGTTTCCCGGCCAGCGATGGACGCACTACCTCGGCATCTCGCAGCGCGGCCTGGCGCGAAAGTGATTTCTCAAGCTGCTTCTTAGTGGCCATACCGCGGGTCCGATCGCTGCTGCCGGCAGTGAACGAGCGCCAGATCCTTATAGGGGTCACCACGGCGAACCCGGTAACGACAATGCTCAGCATGGCGGCGACGGCGAATCCCACCGGTCCGGGCAGCGCGCCATGGGCCGCGGTCGGCCAGGCCTGCTTCGGATCGCCCCAATACTTTGGCAGGCTCTTGATGATCGCGCCGGTTTGGCCGAGGTCGACGGGTGGCCAGGCCAGTTTGAAGAGTAGCCCTGCGATCTGACCGGTCAGATACGTGCCGATGGTCACGATGAGGACGAGGGCGATGCCGCCGATTAGGGCGGCATCACTCCCGCTGGTGATCAGCGGCGTTGATGGGGCGCGACGTGCGGAATTGCTGCTCATACGCTGGCGCCTTCGGCCCATGCGAACGGGACGCTGGCCTCATCATCCACCGCGACGGCGGTATCGATCATCCGCGCATCGGTGTCGGTGAGCGTGCGTTCCGCGGCCGTGCGCAGGTGCTCGACCAGCATGGTCGCGCCCGCGAAGCTCCAGACCGCGTTTCCCGGCGCGCACAGATTGGCCGAGTCCTTGATGGCGTCGCGGGCCCAGCGGGGCAGTGCGAGGTAGTCGGCCGTGGCGTCCGCGTCGTCGCCCTGGATGTGGTAGACGATCCTGGTCGCGGTGAGCTTGATGATGCTCTCGGCTTCGGGGATGTCTTTCAGGAGCGCGTCCGAGAGGTGGTGGACGACCGCGATGAAGCCCAGCCCCAAACGTCGCCCATATCGGATCAGCTCATTGAATAGCCGGGCTACCGGGCGGTGCGAGAGGATATGCCAGGCTTCCTCGCAGATCAGCGTCCGCTTCACGTTGTCGTCCGGGCTGAGCCACCCGAACCTCAGCCAAGGCCCGATGACCGCCATGAACAAGGGCATTGATGGCCCTTCGCGCGGCAGACGGGACATGTCGAACACGATCAGCCGGGAGGACAGGTCGATGCCTTCGGTCGTCGGCCCGTCGAACAGCCCGGCCAGGTCTCCGTGCACGAGTCGGTTGAGCGCGAACGCGGCCTGAAGGCCCCAGTCCGAGAGTTCCTGCGCAGTGCAGACGCGCTCCCCGAGCTGCGCGGGAGAGGGCGCGGTTAGTGCGGTCAGCACATCGGAGAGGAGCGGGACGCGCTCCTGCTCGGTGGCGACCTTCTTCGCTGCGGCGAGCGCGACGGAGACGGCGAACTTCGCGTCCGCGTTCAGTTCACCAGACACCAGGATCTCGATCTGGGATACGAGCACCGCTTCCTGGTGCGCGGTCGGGATGGCCGGGTCCAGCGGGTTGATCCGGATGCCGCGCCCATCCTGCTCGCCGTAGGCGAGGCGGATCGGGGTGACTCCGTACGCCTTGGCGATCGCATCCCACTCGCCGACCGACCCTTCGCCTTGGGCGTCGAGGACCACGAAGGAGCGGTCGCGGTAGCGAAGTTGCCGCAGCACGTAGCACTTGGTCAGCGCGCTCTTGCCGTGCCCGGACTTGCCCAGCACCAGCCAGTGCGGGGAGGGCAGACGCACCCTGGACTCCGGGGCGTAGAGCACGAACGGGTCGAAGACGAAGGCCTTCCCGCTGTAGCGCTCCCGCCCTATGATGACGCCACGGTGGTCCATGGTGGGCGCACCGACCGCGAGGTAGAGACCGCAGGCCTGGGCGCTGGTAGTGCGTATCCCGCGCCGCTGTGTGGTGATCTGCGGCAGCAGCGGTCCGATCGGGTTCTCAAGTCCCATCGTCAGCCTCCTTCTCAGCTCTCGGAGATCAGGCCGGCGGCCAGGGGCAAGGTGTTGATGAATGCGCGGTGCTGCTCGCGCTCGCACCACTCCACCTTGATCTGCGACTTGCTCGCGGCCGAGACCGTCTCGCGTCGCACTTTCGCCAAGTCCTTCTCGCTCGGCGCGGTGACCGTGATGTAGCTGGTCAGCGTGATCCCGGCGGCTCCGTTGGTGGCGTCGTGCATGGTCTGCTCGGCGTGCGTCATCGCCTGGGTGTTGCGCGGGTCGTTGATCTTCCCCGCGCCAGCCTGGCCTTGGCCGCGCTCGTTGGTCAGGTCGCTCATCGCCCGGTCGATCGCCCTGTCGGTGGGCACCAGGTCCATCACGACCGTGACCGTGCGGGTGACCTGGTCCATCCATAGCAGCAACGGCGCGAGGAAGTTGAGGCGGACCCGCTGAGTCGGAAGCTGCTTGACCCAGGCGGTTGCCGAGTACCACGGCTGTTCCGAGGACCAAGAGCGCGAGGCGATGTGCCCGACGGCGCGGGCATCGATCTCCGCAGGCCAGGCCGTCGACCGGTTCATTCCGACGGTGTCGGAGATCAGGTGGTTCGGGTCGTACTGGTTATGGATCAGCGAGGCTAAGCCCGCCTCATCCAGCGTTCGCACCAGCCGGAATTGAGCGGAGGGCAGGTGCCGGATCACCCCGGCCATCTCCTCGCCCACCAGGTGACCGAAGCCCTCGGCCAGCGAGTCGTGCTCGCGGGCCGCAGCGGCGAGTTCCGCGGTGTAGGGGACTGAGATCGTCAGGAACAGCCTGCGGTCCTCGGCCGAGACAGCGACCATGCGCTGAAGGTCGTCGTAAGACTCGTGCAGCCAGCCCGGAGCACTCGGCTCGCGCCGAGCTCTGGCGTCTTGGGCGTGCGCGTTCGGGTCGGACGGGTTGATCCGGGTGGTGATCGCAATGCGACGCACGCGCCCGCCGGACTCGGTCACGGAGTTGAGGAAGTGCTCGTAGGCGATGAGCGCGGATTCGCGGTCGGACTCGTCGAGGCCGCCGAAGTCGCGTTCGCCCTCGATCTCGATCGACGCGGTCAGCAGCCGCCGCTGCGGCTGGAGGAGCACCGCGAGTTCGCCGTACGGCGTCTTCGCGCTGAACCATTCGAGCCTCGGCACGCCCGCCGGAACGGGAACCTGCTTGGGCACACCGCCGAGCGTGGTACCGGCCTGCGGAGCACGCGACTTGTAGAGCAGCGCCCGCTTGGCCATCGATTTGCGGTAGGTGCGCTTGATCTCCCACCAGCGCAGATAGGTCCGGCCCCGGTAGGGAACGAACGTCGCCCAGATCGCCGCAGCAGGAAGCCCAATCAGCACGGCGAGCTTGAGCACAGTGCCGGGCAGCAGCGCCGTCAGGCCGACGGTCAACGCTCCGGTCAGGCCCAGGAAGGACTGCTCGTAGGTTTCCAACTTCCGACCCACCAGGCCTCGGGGCCGCGGACGCGGGAATGTGAAGGTACGCATAGTCTTGCTCCTGTGAAAGTACGGGTGCTGCTACGTCGGCGTCGGGCCGGAGGGCGGCGGGGCCGTGGGGCTCTGCGACGGTGGGTTCGCTGACGGAGCCGCGGGTGGCGGCGGCTGAGACTGCTGCGGCGTTGCCTGGTCCTGCGGCGAGGTCTGCGGCGCAGCCGCAGGTGGGGGTGCCTGCTGCGGCACCGCATCGGAAACCGCGGATCCGGCCGAACTCGGCGCACCCGCCGCGCTCGACGCGCTCGGGGTGGCGGGAGCCTGCTGAATCTCCCCACCGGAGGAGCGATCGACAGCGGCCGAGACCGCCTTCTCCCCGGTCTCCTTGACCTTCTCGGCTGCCACAGCAGCGGCTGCAATCGGACCACCGGCAGCTGCTGCCTCCTCGGCGACCCCGGCTTCCGCCGCACCCGACTCAGCGGTTCCAGCAGTTCCGGCACCAGCGCCCTCGGCGGGCAGTGCCTCGCTGTTGGCGCCCTTCGCCACCAGGTCGCCGCCGTCCGTCTCACCTTGCGTCTCGGAACCGTCATCCGACTCGCTGGAGGCGTTCGTGGTACCTGTGGCCTGGGCCTTCGCCCCTGAGATGTCCGCGCTAGCTCCGTCGCCGTCCTGCTCAGCGGACTCGGACTCGGTCCAATCCGCGCCCGAAGACCCGCCACTCTGGCCGGCGAGCATTTCGGAGGCCGAGTTCATCTGTGCGGGAAGTCCCGAGATCTGGCTCTGGGCTTGGGAGCGGGCGCTGTGGGCCGCCGCCATATCGTCGCCGATCACCGGAATGAGGCGGCCGAGGGTCATGGGGGCGAGCATGGCCAGGTAGAACAAGGCCAGTGCGGTAAGCACGATACCCAGGGCAGTGTCCACGTTCGACGAGTTGTCGTTGGCCAGCAACTCCGTGGCCAGCGTCAGCGTCGTCAAGGTGACGTACTTGCTCAGGATCACTCCGGCCACGACGCCGATGTACTTCTTGGTGTGGCGCCACAGCGACTTGTCCACCAGCCCGGCGAGCACCAGTGTGCCGAAGGCGAGCGTGAGGTAGATCAGCGCGGAGCGGATCACCAGTTCCAGCCAGACCCCGGCGGCTGCCACGAGCATAAGGATCCCGAGGATCGACACCAGGACGTTGCCCCCGGTCATGCCTGAAATCGGGCCCCACGCTGCGGTCACAGTCGTGCCGATCGAACCGATGTTGCCGAGCATCGGTGAAAGCGCGGCGTTGGTCGCATCGTCGACAAGGCCGACGACCAGCGCGGTCGCCAACGGCATGAACGCAGTGACCGCCACGGCCAGTACCAGGTAGCCGACGCTCTCGGCAACCGCCTCGACCAGACCGACTCCGGCCACGGCGCGTTTGGCGACCGCGATCAGCCACAGGATGACCGTGAAGATGCTGGCGATGCCGAAGCCGATGGCGTAGGTCTGCAAGAACCCGGCGTTCGAGAAGTCGACCGTCGTCGTTGCATTGATCAGGTGCGCGAACTCACCCAGCAGCGATCCGACCGAGCCCTTGATCTGGTTGGCTATGTAGCCGGTCGGGTCGGTCGCGAAGGCCACGGAGCCGGTGATGGTCGAGCAGATGCCCGAGACCACCGGAATATCCCCGCACCCGGGCGAGGCCATAGCCGGTTGCGAACCAAGCATCACCAGCAGGAACGTGCCGAAGCCCAGTACGCTCAACAGCCGCAGGGTACGGGCACGCAATAGCGAGATCGCCCGGACGGGCAGCTCGCGCGCGGCGGCGTCGGCGGCGAGCAGCCACTCAGCCGGTGTACGGCGGCTCACTGTAACTCCCCGCGATATTCGCCCACTGCTGCACGGCAGTGGGTGTCTGGTTGTTCGACAGCGGCGTCGGGCCGTTCACAGCCGAGATCGAAGCCGCCTTCCAATCCCCGTTGACCCACATCAGCGTGTAGGTGTACGTGTCCCACGAGGCCGTAGGAGTCAGGCTCGAAGACTTGTCGGTGACCCCGACCACCCCAGCCATCCACACTTCGACCGTCGCCAGGCCGCTCGTATACGAGTCGATCTTGGTCCCCATCGGTGCGCTGCGCACGAGCAGCGAGCTGGTCTGACCCTGCGAGAGGCCGAGGTTGTTCAGCACGCTAGCGGTGGCCTGGCTATCCGCCTCGACCTCGCTGGCCAACGCCTGCGGCGCCATGATCACCGAGAGGACCTGGTCGCGCGCCGTGGAGTCGGTGAAGTACCCCGCGGTGCTGCGCGCCATCTCGAAGTTGACCGCCGCTGAGACCGCTCCACTCTGGGAGTGCGCATAGCCCACCGGGACGCCGTCCTGCGTGGAGGGCGCGGCCACACCGATCGAGCCCTTGGACGCGCTCGACCCGCCCGAGGAGTTGGTGCCGGAGCCGGTGGTGCCGGTGTTGGTCTGCGTGCCGGCCGCCGCCGGGCTGCTCTTGTGCCCGACCAGCATCAGGACCATGCCGAGCAGCAAGATGACCACGAGCGAGCCGGCGCCAAGGATCCCGATCACACCGAGGCGGCGCTTGGGGCCCGCCGGTGGTGCTGGCTCCTCGGGCAGCAGCACTTTGGTTCCCGTGTCGTGCTGTGCCATCTCAGATGGCCAGCCCGTAGACGATGGTGAACAGGGTGCCGAGCGAGCCGACTATGAACACGCCGATCAGCGACGAGACCAGCATCTTGCGGCCCTTGTCGACCATCACGGTGTCGTGGGCGCCCATCGCGGAGTTGCCCAGCCGGATCTGGCTCGCACCCCACGCCGCACTGCCCAGGCACACGAGGATCACCGCCGCCATAAGCGCCTCGATCACCGTCTTGCCGGTAGTGCCCAACGCCGCGAACGGCCCCCAGTCCGGAGCAACGCCGCTGACCAAACTGCCGATGCTGCCGCCGCTGGCCAGCACGTCGCTGTGGGCATGGATCAATGCATTCACGATTGCTTCCCCTTCAACCCGCTTGTTCCGCCCGCATCTCCCCAAAAAGGACGCGAGCACGTAGGCGGAAACCTACGTGTCCAAAACGATCAAGACAAGTACTTACCGAAAAATACTTGTGACTACATGTCACTACGTATCAAGTCCATAAAGATCCGACTAGAACGACTTGCCCCGAGTTTTCGCATGTAGTGTGTCCCGACATGCCCGGAAAGCCGGGCCGCGTGATACGGGAGGGCGCGAGAGTGCGGTACCGAGAACTAGCCGGAAGGCGGCGGAGTGAGGAGTTGGCTCAGTGTCGAGCCCAGGTGAGTGCGCACGGACCTACGTGCTCGAATGCCTGGCTGACCTGCTGGGAGTGCCGCGAGAGGCCATCCCGCCGCATGTCGAACCCCTGCCGCTGTTCCTCACCTCGCAGGAGGCTGCCGAAGTCCTACGCGCCCCGCATCGCACAGTTCTTGAGGAGTGCCGACGAGGGTCGCTTCCGGCCATCAAAATCGGCGGCGACTGGAAGGTCAGCCACATATTCATCCTGGCCGCTGCCGTCGGCATCAGCCTGCCTCGCCCCACTCGATGAAACCATGGCGAAACGGACATTTAATACCAGTCTGGACTTGACTCGAGTCCAGAATCGGACATCACTACCCAAAGTGCGAATAACGGGACTTCGCTGCCTTTCCCGTGCCCTCGCGTGAGCGCGCGCAAGAAGGCCGGGGCCGCAGCGTTCCTTGTCGTCGCCGCCTGCCTCACGCCATTCATGTCGGTACTCGGCGGCGCCGGTACGGCCAGCGCCAGCACATGCACGCTGTCTGCCTCGACCACGACCACCGCGGGCACGGGCACGAACGTCACGGTGCCCATCGATCCCCAGGGCGCGCAGCAGATGGAAGACCTCACCGCCGACCAACTGCGCAACGCGACCACGATCGTGGACACCGGCGTCTCGATGGGACTGCCGGCCCGCGCCTACGTGATCGCTGTGGCCACGGCCATGCAGGAGAGTTCGCTGACGAACCTGACCGTCGCCGTGGATCACGACTCCCTCGGGCTTTTCCAGCAACGGCCTTCGGCCGGCTGGGGCACCCCGGCGCAGCTGACCGACCCGGTCTACGAGTCCGAAGCGTTCTACAAGGCCCTGGTCGGCATCTCCGGATGGCAGTCGCTGCCATTGACGCAGGCCGCACAGGATGTCCAGGGCAGTGCATACCCGGACGCGTATGCGAAATGGGAGCAGTTGGCAGGAAGTACGGTGGTGCAGGTTCTCGGCAACGGCGCCAGTGTGCCGACCGCCTGCCAGAACGACGGCGGGGGCCTGCCCAACGTGACGACGACGCTCCCGGCCGGGTTCTCGCTCCCCGCGGGCACACCGCAGGCAGTGCAGATCGCCATCGCCTACGAGATCGCCCAGCTCGGGAAGCCATACATCTACGGAGGCATCGGACCCGCCGGCTACGACTGCTCGGGGCTCGTCTACGAGGCCTACCTCGCAGGCGGCGTCACCCTCCCTCGTACCACATACGACCAGGTCAACGTAGGTACGGCGGTGACAGCCGCGGACCTCAAGCCGGGTGACCTTATCTTCACGCCAGGCTCCGACGGCACTGTAGCTTCGCCTGGTCATGTGGGCACGTACCTTGGATCGGGGATCGTAGAGGAAGCACCGTATACGGGGGTAGACATCCGCCTGGACCCCCTGAGCGAATGGCTGAACGCGACCGACCCGATCAACAAAATCGTTGACATCAGACGCATCGTCCAGTGAACCTGGAGGACCGAAAGGAGGTGACCCACGTGCGAGGACTGCTCGGAATGCTGCGCCTGCTGGCCCTGCTGTTGGCCATCGCGGGGCTGTTCACGATGCAGCTCGGTCTCAGCCATCACAAGAGCGCCGCCTTCGTCCTCGAAGCGCTCGCGGTAGGCGCTACCAGTGCGGCAGCATTCATCGCGCTCATGCGCTTTGGGCGACGGTAGGCGCTGCTGGGGGCCATCCCCACTGCTGGTCTGTAGCCTTTAGTACGACACCCTGCAACCGTATCTTATAACGGACAGCGTGTCGACTATAGTGTACGGGGTTCCAGGATTGTAGACTTGCGTAGACAGCATGGTGTAAGTAACGCTGGGCTGACACAAGCACATGACCCGAGGAGCTGACCCGTAGCAATGACTGCGTCTGCCGCCCAGAACGCGCCAGAGGAGGACGCAAAGCCAGTGGGCGACCTGGCACGCAAGCTGCAACACCTCTTCGAGACCAAGCACCCGAAGGACCGTGGGCCCTACACGCTCAGAGAGGCGGCCACCATGATCAATGAGGCCGCCGGAGAGGAAGTGATCTCATTTGGCTACATCGGGAGTCTGCGCAACGGCTCGCAAGACAACCCGTCGATGAAGCAACTCGCGGTGCTCAGCGCGTTCTTTGGTGAGCCCGTCGGATACTTCTTTCCAGATGAAGCTTCCCAGCGGTCTGCAAAGGAGGTCGAGTTGGCGAGCGCCATCAAGGACCCTGACGTGCATGAGCTCGCACTCGCTGCCTCTGGGCTATCCGCAGTCAGCTTGAAGGCTCTAATCGGCCTGACTGACACGTTCCGGACGCTGGAGAAGCGCAACCGGGGGCGTACATCCAAGAGCGAGTGACGTCTAGAAATGGCGTGCCGCCGCGCGGGATCATCGCAGTGGCACGCTGTCAGCGGCGAGTGGAACCGCGCCGAGGCTCGTGCCGCAGGTCGAGCGGCCGATGGGCGCACAGTGCGGCAACAGCGGCGCCAACCTAGTTGTCTGGAAGCGCGAAATAGTCCGCCAGCATTTCCGAGACCCAGGCGGGCTGCACGACCTCTCCGCGAGGCCCGAACTCCTGGAAGTAGGGCTTGATGTCGAGGACGGGGGTTCCGTCGATGGCATCGAGTTCTTCGACGTGCAGGTCCAAGCCGTCGATCTTGAGCAGGCGGACGGTGGACGCGCCGATTCTGTTAACCCTTTTCATATTGCGATGTCCGAAGGTGCCCACTTCCGGCCACTCGGGGTTGTTGCGTGGTCGACGCGCGCCGAGGTTGAGATCGTCGAGATCCTGTTTGTGGAAGTAGAAGATGACCTGGATGTGGCTGAACGAGTCGAGGTTCGTGACCGACGCGACAGGGAAACGGTCAGCGTCCACCCGAATGATTGACGTCGTGCCTCCCCAGTAGTCGTCGGTCGGCTCCACGCGTCCGCCGACGACGTGGGCGACGGGTTCGAGTTCGATGCGAATGCCGGTAGACATGCGGGCTCCTTCGACGATTGGTTCTCGACTGCAAGCCTACGCAGGCTTTGGGTTGGCTTTCAGGTAGGCGGCTGCGCGCCGATCAAGTTCGCGCACTGTGCCGCTGGCCCTCCGCGCGATCGGTTTGAGCGAGTCGTGGATGGTCTGCACAGCGTCGCGAGTACGGCCAGATTGAATACCCTCAAGTTCGTCCATGACGGCTTTCCAAGTTGCGCACGCCCGATCGAGCTCGCCGCGGCGAAGCTGCACGCTTCCGAGGTATCCGAGCGTGACGACATGCGTTCGCCGGAAGGCGGTGGCGTTCCGCGTCCGGATGCTGCGTCGGAACTCGCGTTCGGCCCCGACGAGGTCACCCATGTCGCGGAGGGTGCACGCCGTCTCGTGGGCGAGACTCGCTTCACCGAAGAAGAACACGCGGCCCGGCTCGTCGCCTCCGGCCGTGGCTGCGGCCAAGTCGTCTTCTGCCCTTAGCAGCGCGTCCGAGGCTTGTCGCTTATGCCGCGTCGCAGCGAGAGCCCTAGCGCGAACCACGCCGATTAGTGCGCGCTCGCGAGGGCTGGCCAGGGCGTAGCGCTGCTGCTCAATGGAGTTGTTTGCGATCTCTAGGGCCTTGTCCCCATGGCCTAGATCAATCGCCTGATGAGCCATAGCGCGGAGGATATGGCCGGCCAGCGGAGCATCGTTGGCCTCCGCGGCTAGCTTCATGGCCAGGGCGAAACCCTTCTGGGCGGCGGCGTGCTCGGCGTTGTCGAACCTCATCCACGCACCGGTGTAGGCAAGTTCGCTAGCGGCGGTATACATGGCCAGACGAGTCGAGTCGTCGGCGAAGGTGCCTCTGAGGAGACGAGCGACATCCGAGGTCAGATACGCGCGGATCGCAGCCCGCGCGTGACCGCCGCCGTAGCGCTGATCCGTCCGGAGGAATTCCTGGGTCGTGCTGCGAACTGCCTCCACGTCGCTCATCCCGACCCGCTGAACGCCGGTTGGCCGTCTAGCTGCACCGCGCTCGCGAACGGCGTCCCACCAGTCGCGCGGTGGGAGGGGCAATGCCGCCAGCGAGTAGGCGGCAGCACCTCGCAAGGCTCCGCGGCGGTCCACGTCGTCTACCTCTTGTCGGCCGAGATCAGCAAGCGCGACAAGCGTATCTGTGTCCCATGTGCTTGTGGCGTCGGTGGTGCCGATTGCCATCGGGAAGCCGATGTCGGCTGGCGTAACGATCCAACCGAGCCGCCGCGATAGTGCCTCCGCCAGGTAGAGCGCAGTCTTGCCGTGGGGCCTGGCTGCCCTGGTCCAGCGCGAGATGTACGAGGCGTCAACCGCCACGTGCTCGTCCCCGTTTTCCCTGGCGACACGCTTCACGGCCTCGGCGAGATCGCGATACGTGAGCCCAGACTCTTGGATCGCAGCACGCAGAGCATCGTTCGTGGACACGGCTTGGCTCATTCGCTTCCAGCGGCTCGTTGATCATGCAACAAACACAACAGGGTTCTGCCGTGCTCAGCATACCGACGGGGGGTGATCCGCTGTTTGCTGATTGTGCACATGGCGGACCACGAGGTAACTGGGATTGCTTGCGAAGGGAGGGACGGCGGATGCAGACGAGCCTCATGTGGCAGCTGAGACTGTCACAACTCTCTGATGCTCGGCAGCGCGTGGACCGGGTTGTGCTGGCGCCAGACCTGCCGCGTCTCTCAGCCTTCCTTCCGAATCCCGTGCTCCAGGTAGTACGTCTCGCCCTTTGCACGCGCGTCGAAGGCGGCGTGTACGCGGCGAGCAAGCCTCGGGATGAGCAGCGTGTCGAGTTCGCTGCGGTCGTGGTAGGCGTACTTGTCGATTTCAAGGCCGTCTACGCGGATGGCCGCGTGCTGCTCGTCGGTCAGTTCTCCGCCGTCGAAGATCCAGAGGATCTTGTCGCCTTCACGCTCGTTTGGTGCCCAGTCCACGACGAGCAGGCGCCCTACCGGGAGCGCGGTTCCCAGTTCTTCGACGAGTTCCCGATCGAGTGCGCTGGTGGGGGTCTCGCCGGGCATCAGGTAGCCGCCGGGCACCTCCCAGCCGTCTTTGTAGGTGGGATTGACCAACAGGACGCTCTCAGGTCCGGCAAAGTAGAGGGCTGCTGTAGCGGTGCGCGGCGTGGCGAACGTGTCGCCGGGCTGGTCCTGGGGCTCGGGCATGTGCATCACTCTACCCTCGCGGGCTTCGAGGCGGTCCTAGACGATGCGGGCCTTGTCCGCGAGTTGGACGATGTGCGGGTTCGGTGTTTCTCTCGGTGCACGAGCCCACGTCGTGAGGAGCGCCGCGGTGATGTAGTGGCTGGTGACCTGTTCGGGCGCGAGTTCGTTGGCGTCGAGCAGCAGGGCTTCGGCGGTGTCGCGGTGGCCGCGCGCGTTGTGGGCGCGGGCGAGGTCGAGCTTGTGGCGTACGCGTCGCTCGACGGGCAGGGCCGAGGTGTCGATCCGTTCTCCTTGGGCGAGTGCTGTCTCGATGTCGCCGAGTTCGAGGGCGGCGCTGACGTGGTGCATGCGGACGGTGGTGGGCCCGAATGCGGTCCACATGTTGTTGCCGTCGTGGCCGAGTCGGTCCGCCGCCCGCTGGGCGTGTGCGAGGTAGCGGCTGGCCTCGCGTCGATCACCGACTCGTGCGGCGGCCATGGCGCCGACGAGGAACAGGCTTCCGTGGATCGAGAGGTGATCGGGGCCGCGATGGGCGTCGGTGGCCAGGAGTGCTGCGGCGTTGTCGACGGTGGCTGTGGCCGCGTCCAGGTTCTTGTTTGCCAGCAGACAGTGCGCTACCGAGCGGTAGAGGGAACCGAGGACGATCTTGTCGTCGGCTTCGAAGGCTTTGCCGAGTCCGCGGTCCGCGGCGAGCCAGGCGAGGTCGGTTTCTCCGATCTTCGTCAGCAGCATGGCGGCGCCCTGGTAGGCCATGGCCAGGCGGCGTTGGGCGCGGAGTCTCGCATGCCCTTCGATCGCCTGGCTGGCTGCTCGCGCTCGGACGATCGCGGCTGGCAGAAGCCGGTTGGCGCGCGCGTAGCGGGAGTCTTGGTAAGCGGACCACGTCTCGCCGATCTCAGCAGCGAGCACGTCCAAGTCGATGTGATCGGAGTCCTGGTCGGAGGTCAGGTAGGTGTAGTCCGCCAGGACATGGCGGAGCGGGTCGATGTCCAGGCCGTGAGCGGGGGCAGTGGGAGACCATGTCCTAGCCCGATCGATGAGTCGGGCCAGTGGGATACGCAGGGCGTCGGCGAGCTGTTCGAGGACAGAGAGCCGGTCGATGACGATGCTGCCGCGTTCCACCTTGCCCAGCCAGTCCGCAGTGCGCCCGCCCACCAGGCCGGCCAGGACCTCCTGCGTCATTCCACGTCGGACTCGGTGCCACTTGATGTATTCCCCGAGTGTCAGCGTGCTGCCCGCCGGGGGAGGGGGCGACACAGCTGTCTGACGCGCGCCGTTTTGGACCCCGGAAAGTTTTTCCGGGTTGGCTCGCGGATTGCGCTCGACCATAGATCACAGCCTGTCAGATCCGGTGCACATAGAGGAAGACCTTCGATGGACGTAAGCAGTGACACAGCCTGGGGCCCGCTCGCGGTCGAACAGCTTGGCGAGGTGCTGCTGATGGCCGCCGAGGTCGCCGATGGCGATGCCGATCACGACCTGCTCACCGCTGTAGACGTGCTCAACAAGGACAGGCTCCGTCCCGAGGGCCGAGAGCAGCTTTCCGAGCCCGAACTGCGCCAGTTGGCGCGCCTGCTGCTCGCAGAGATCCCGGCTGACGAACGCCTGGGTGTGCCCGGTGGCGAGGTCGCAGCGGTCAACACCTGGCTCGCGCAACGCCTCCGTGTCCAACGCCTGAGCGAAGATGGTGGCAACGCGCTGGCAGCACTGTTCCGATCAGCGGCAAATCATCTCCCCGGCATGCGCGCCACAGGTGAAGACGACGACGGAGCAGCGGAATGAAGCTGATGCTTCGGCGCCGGGTTGAGCGCGCGACGTCGCAGCCCAGTGTGACGACGGTCCTAGAGCCGGAGCCCGATGTCTTCGACGAGGTCGATGCGCAGGATGAGCTGGTCGCAACGATCGCGCTTCGCGGCCTGAATCTCACCTACCGGCTGATCGGGGAGATCGATCTCGCTGAGCGCGATGAACAGGATCCCGCGCGCCTGAGCGTCCTGTTCGGGCTCGATCATCTCGCCAACCGCCTGCGCCACTTGAGCGAGGGATTGCTGCTGCTGTCCGGCCAAGGAGTGCCCCGGGGCCGTGAAGGAGCGATGTCGCTGGCAGATGTCGCCCACGCAGCGGCTGGCGGATCGCGCGACTACCGGCGCGTGCACATCGACACGATGCCCTCGTGTGCGCTGATCGCTGGCGCGGCCGACGACACGGTTCTGCTCTTGGCGCAACTGCTGGACAACGCGCTGGGACTTTCGCCCGACGCGACGCCGGTCAGGATCGGCGCTCACCGCGTGAGCGGCGGGATCGCGCTTCAGGTGGAGGACCAGGGCCTTGGGCTCTCGTTCGACCGGATCCGGGAGTTGAACGCGCAGCTTGCCGCAGCTCCAGTGCTCGGTGTCGAGGCGACCCGGCACATGGGCCTGTACGTCGTGGCACTGCTCGCCCACCGACTTAGGGCGTTCGTCCAGCTCCAGCCACGCCACGGTGGTGGCACCGTCGCCCTCGTCGTCATCCCGGGACACCTGGTGACCGAGGCCCCGTCCACGACGGAAGCACCAGCCTCGGCGCCGACGACGCAAGTTCACGGAGTGAACGGCGACCGGTGGGGCCGCGCCCCCGCACCAGGTCAGGCTGAGGGCAAGACGGCCTATGGTCTGCCGCGACGAACGCGGACCCAGCAGGTGAATCCCCAGCGGCCTGAGCGCCACTCGACGACTTTCTTATCTTCGCGCCCGGCCGACCCGGAAGCTGTGCGCCGCGACATCTCAGACTACGAAGACGGCGTCCGGCGCGCCCAGCAGGCTTCAGGAGGCTCCCAGTGAACAGCCAAGACACCACCGCAGGCGACCTGACCTGGGTTGCGGACCGATTTGTTGAGGACACGGCCGGAGTGCGCGCTGCCGTCGTACTGTCCGCCGACGGCCTGGTCCTGGCCAAAGGCGGCAAAATCTCGGACACTCAGGCCGGTCGCACCGCAGCCGTCGCCAGCGGCGTGTTCGCCCTGGCGGCCGGATTCGCGAGGCAAGTCGACCTGGACGCATACGAGCAGAGCATCCTTCGGTTCGCCGCCGGCCACCTCGTGATCACCTCAATGGCGAAAGGCGCGGCGCTGGCCGTCGTCACGGAACCCGATGCACGGCTCGGCGTGGTAGCCAGCGAGATGGCGGGGTTCGCGCATCGCGTCGGCGAGAACTTCGATCTGACTCCGCGCAAGCCTATGGGGGCGACATGCTGAGGAAGCCGTCGCCCGCACGCGCCACCGCAACCGAGCAGTTGGCGCGCACAGGCCGCCCCGCGCGCGTACGTCCGTTCACCGTGACCGGAGGCCGCACCGGCGCCCAACTACATCTCGGCGCGGAACGCCTGGTCAGTGCCATCACAGACAGACGCTACGGGCACCGACTGGGGCCTGAGGAGCTGGCGATCTACAACGCGTGCATCGCGGTCCGGAGCGTCGCCGAACTGGCGGCCACGACGGGGATGCCGATCGGCGTGGTGCGTGTCCTTGTCGGCGACCTGGCCAAGGCCGGACGGGTGCTGATCCACCCGGCCGCCGCCGACGTCCCGAAGGTCGCCTTGCTCGAAAGGGTGCTCCATGGTCTTAAAGACCTCTGACCACACTGCTCCGACCCCGGCGGAGCCCCCTGCTCTCTCGGTGAAGCTGGTGATCGCCGGAGGCTTCGGCGTCGGCAAGACCACGCTGGTCGGCGCCGTCTCGGAGACCCCCATGCTGGGCACCGAGGCGCAGATGACCGAAGCCTCGATCGGCGTGGACGAGCTCGGGCCGAAATCTGCGAAGACGACCACGACCGTCGCGATGGACTGGGGCCGGTTGAGCCTGGACCCGGGACTGCTGCTGTACCTGTTCGGCGCACCGGGCCAGGACCGATTCTGGTTCCTGTGGGACGACCTGGTGCGCGGCGCGGTCGGCGCGATCGTGCTGGCCGACACCCGGAACCTTGAGTCCAGCTTCCCGGCGATCAACTACTTCGAACAGCGCGGCGACATCCCGTTCACCGTCGCCGTCAACCGCTTCGACGGCCAGCTCACCCACCCGCTCAACCAGGTGCGCGACGCGCTCGATCTGGACCCCGCGATCCCGCTCAGCGACTGCGACGCACGCCAGCGCGGCGACGTGCTCGCCGTCCTGCGCGACCTGATCAGCCACGCGCTGTCCGCTGAGCTCGCCCACTGACTCGCCACCACCGAGGAGACGAACCCCGCATGCGCAAGATCCTGATCGTCGGCGCCGGACAGTCCGGCCTCCAGCTCGCCCTGGGACTGAACGCGGCCGGATTCGACGTGACCGTCATGACCACCTACACCGGCCGGGAGATCTACGACGGCTCCGTCACCTCCACCCAGTGCATGTTCGGCCACGCACTCGAGACCGAACGCGCCATCGGCGTCGACCTATGGGCCGACTCCGGCCACCGAATCGACGCGCTCGGCGTCACGGTTCGAGCGCCCGACGGCGCCCGCGCGATCGACTGGCTCGGCCGACTCGACCACTACGCCCAGAGCATCGACCAACGCGTGAAGTTCTCCGCCTGGATCGAGAAGGTCGAGCAGGCCGGCGGCAACGTCGTGGTCAACGCGACCACCGTGACCGACCTCGACAAGCTCGCGGCCCGCTACGACCTGACGATCATCGCTGCTGGCAAGGGCGAACTGGTCGACATGTTCGACCGTGACAACGAACGCTCGACGTACACCGAGCCGCAGCGCGCCCTCGCCCTCGCCTACGTGCACGGCATGGCCCCGCGGCCCGAACACCCGAACAGCGGCGCGGTACGGCTCTCACTGATTCCCGGACACGGCGAACTGATCACCATCCCGGCCCTGACCCGCACCGGGCAGTGCGACATCCTGTTCTGGGAGGCGATTCCCGGCGGCACGCTGGACGTTTTCACCCCGGGTGCCGCACCGTCCGAGACCCTGACGACGATTCTCGAACTCATGCGCACCTACGCGCCCTGGGAGCACGAGCGCTGCGCGAAGGTGGAGTTGACCGACCAGGGCGCCACCTTGATCGGCCGCTATGCACCGATCGTGCGTCATCCTGTCGCGCAACTGCCGTCCGGCGGCCTCGTGCTCGGTATGGCGGACGTCGTGGTCGCCAACGACCCGATCACCGGCCAGGGCAGCAACAACGCCGCCAGGTTCGCCGACACCTACCTCAAAGCGATCATCGAGCATGAAGATCGACCCTTCGACCAGGCCTTCATGCAGGCCACGTTCGACTCTGCCTGGAAGCGGGTCGCGACCTGCACCGCCTGGACCAACGCGATGCTCGCACCGCCACCGCCGCACGTGCTCGACGCCATCGGCGCCGCAAGCACCACCCAGGCGATCGCCGACCGGTTCGCCAACGGCTTCTCCAACCCCGACGACTTCACTTGGCTGCTCGACCCCGGGCAGACAGCTCTGTACCTGTCCCACGCTCAGAGTGTTGGGGAGGGAGGGTCGTGAACCAGATCGACAGGCGCGACCAAGTGGTCACGGCAACGCACGAGGACGAGGAATACCTCGCCGAACTGATTGCGGGAGCCCTGGTCGCGGCCAAAGTCCCCGTCGTCCAATACTTGGTCCCGGACGAGAGCCAGCAACTCGCGGTGCTCACGAGCGTGGCCAGGCTCGAACTTGAGAACGTGCGCGTGAGCGCCGGCATAGTGCGCACCGACGCGGGCCGCGAGGCCGTCGCGCTGTGGATCTACCATCGAGGAGCAGGCGAGCCGGAACCTGAACTCGATTCCCGCCTGAAGAACGCGGCAGGGCCGGCAGCGCCCAGGTTCCTCGCCTACCGCCAAGCGCTCGACGCCCGCCGCCGTGACCTGCTCGGCGACCAGCCGCACTGGCAGCTACAGATCATCGCGACCCGGCCCGATCAGCAGGGGCGAGGCTTCGGCCGCCTCCTGGTGCGCGATCAGCTCGCGGTCATAGACCGCGTTGGCGAACCCACCTACGCGGAAGCCCCGACCGAGGAGCATCGCAGGGCCCTCCAAAGCCTCGGGTTCCGGCCCAAGGACCCTTCCGTCGTGCTCGGCGACGGCCGGACGCACGTGTTCCCGGCGCTGCACCGGCCGACCCACCGCTAAGACGACAGCGAACTCCCGACCCGTGGGCGACCTTCCCTTACCTGCGGGTTGGGTCCTCAACCTCACGAGACAAGGCAGTCAGTGACTACTCCACACCAGGGCACCACCCAGGTCACCTTCGGCGGTCTCCTTGACTTCAGCGACGTCGCCTTCCTGACCGTTTCCGAGGTCGCCGAGATCTTGAGGGTTTCGAAGATGACGGTCTACCGGATGGTCCATAGCGGGGAACTGCAAGCCACCCGGGTTGGCCGCGGCTTCCGAGTGCCGTCCAAGGCAGTGCGCGGATACCTCGCGGGCGCGGACTACCAGGCCTCATGAATCGTCTCCAGATCTGCGCAGGCCGCACCCTATGCGGACCTAGGAGACCAGCCTCCCGACCGCGCGGGTGCCGACGCTCGCATCGGCCGGGAGCACGGCGCGAGGATCGCGGCCTCCCGCCTCCCGGCACGCTCCATCCCCGCCTTGCGGAGCGTGCCGGAACACCAGAGGTCTCCCGGCCCACACGGCTCGGGCCGGGAGACCTCGCGGGAAATAGGACTCGAAGAAATGCAAAGGAAGAAGCACGAGAATGATCAGAGGTTCTACAGCGACCAGCGCAGCAGATGTCGCGATGGCTGGCACCTACAGAATCGGCAAGCAGTTCGAGTTCCAGGCCACCCGCACGAGCAACGGCGTCCCGGACGGCAGCGGCTTCCTCGTGGAGGCCACCCTCACCGCCATCGAGTTGACGGAGCCCGGCTTCGTCGTGGACTTCGGCGAACTTGCTCCTCTCAAGCATCACCTGGACCAGAAGCTCGACCACCGCAATCTCGACGACGTCCTCGGCACGGGCAACACCAGCGACGCGCAGTTGGCCGCGTACCTCGAGGATTGGTGCAGGGCGAACCTGAACAAGGACGCCGTCGACCGGCTTGAGTGCGTCAACGTCCGCCGCGGCCGACCCACCAGCTCGGGTCCGCATGACGTGACCTTCTCTGCACAGCACCGACTCGGCGGGCTTCCAGAAGGCCACAAGTGCGGTCGTCCCCACGGCCACACCTATCTCGTCAGTCCACTGCTTGGCCAGGGTGCACTGCCGGATTCGGTACGGACGCTCGCGGTCCTGCTCGACGGCACCGTTCTCAACGAGGTGCTTGGCTTCGAACCGACCTCTGAACGCCTTGCGCATCACCTTCTCCGTACTGCACGCTCCGCGGGCAATGCGGAACTCGAAGCCGTGCGCGTTTCGGAGACGGCGAGCTCGTGGGCCGAGTACAGCGAGCAGCGATGACTACCCCGGTCGTTGTCGCGGCGGACATCTTCGGTGTTCTCGTGGCCCTGGACACAGGCTGGTGGCGTGCCGAGATCACGCGTATCAGTGGCTTGACGGATGCCGAGTTCATGAAGCGGTGGCGTGAATCCCGTCTCGGGGAGGCCTGGGACACGGGTGCCCTGACCATCAGCGGATTCACCGCGAAGTTGGGCGACCTGCTCGAAGTCCCGGGCTTGACTGAGCATGACGTCTCAGGGCTCTGGAGCAACGCGGTGGGCGTGGTTGACCCGCTCCTCGGACCGATGGCGGCCCGTCTCTCGCGAGAGCGGCGCCTGATTCTTGCCTCTAACAACAACCCCGTGCAGTGGCCGATCGTCGAGGGGCTTCTTGTTGAGGCCGGCTTCGCGCCGGAGATCCCGGCCGTGCTCTCGCACGAGGTTGGCCTGAGCAAGCCCGACCCGGGGTTCTACGCCGAGCTCATCGAGCGCACGGCGGGGCTGGACGTGGTGTTCGTCGACGACAGGCTCTCGAATATCGAGGCCGCGGTGGCGGGCGGATTGAAGACCGTCCATCACACGGACTCCGTGCAGACTGCCGCGATTCTCACCGCGCTTCTCGATCTCGGGGAGTCGGAATGATCGTCGAGGATGCGGTGCAGTTGGCCGCGGTGGCTTCTGCGAGCGGCACGAGCACGGCGACGCCGCGAACCCTGTGGATCGCCGAGACCTTCGCCGACACGATTCAGGGCGAAGGACCGAGCGCCGGAACACCGGCCCTGTTTATTCGCCTGTCCGGGTGCAACCTGGAGTGTCGGCCGTGGTGCGATACGCCCTACACCTGGGATCGAGAGCGATTCGATCTCACAGCCGAGCGCACCCGCCGCAGCGTCTCGGACCTTGCAGCCTGGGCAGCCGTCCGCCCCGAGTCCCTGGTGGTCCTCACGGGCGGGGAACCGCTTATGCAGCAACTCGCCCTGATCCCGCTCGTCCGCGCCCTGGTCGACATAGGCAAACGGGTAGAGATAGAGACCAACGGGACCTATCTGCCGAAGCCCAAACTGACGAGCCTGGGCGTCCACTTCAACGTCTCGTTGAAGCTCGCCAACGCTGGCATGCCCGCGTTGCGCACTATCCACTTGGATGCCCTGGCGGCGTATGTGGATGCTCCGCACCGGGCCTTCAAGTTCGTTATCTGCGACCTCTCGGACCTTGACGAGGTCGACGCGATGGTGGCCCGCTACGGACTAACGGAAGTCTGGGTGATGCCGGAGGGCACCACGCCTCGGGCGATCGTCGATGGAATGAGGGCTCTGGTTCCCGCTGTCGTCCAGCGAGGCTATCGGATCTCTCCTCGGCTGCACGTGCTGATGTGGGGCGATGAGCGTGGACGGTGAGCACCGAGGCCACACCCTCGTGACGACCAACGCAGACCGAGAGGAGCACCCTGTGATGTCCGTAGAAACTGAATCTACAGCACCAGATCTAGATACCGGGCCGCGCCGGGTGGACGTCGGCCGAGTCGCCGCACTCTACCGGCAGCTGCTCGTCGCGCTCGGCGAAGACCCTGCAAGGGACGGGCTTCGCGGCACCCCGGATCGTGTTGCCGCCTGGTGGAGCGAGTTCCTGGACTACGAGCCGGGCACGATCGACACGACCTTCGAATACGAGTCGACCGACGGCGATTTGCTCGTAGTGGGCGGCATCAGCGTCGACAGTTTGTGTGAGCACCACCTGCTGCCGATGCGCCTGTCGGTGTCCATCGGGTATCTCCCGACCGGACAGGTTCTCGGGCTTTCGAAGTTCGCGAGGATCGCCCAGGCTCACGCCCACCGGCTTCAGTTGCAGGAGCGGTTCGTCCTCGGCGTTGCGCAGGACGTGATGAAGGCGACGGGCAGCGCCGACGTGGCGGTGCTGGCCGAAGGCGAGCACCTGTGCATGAGCATGCGCGGGGTCCGCGAGCGGCAGGCGTTGACCACCAATCTGAAGGTATACGGCCGGCTCTTCGACGAACACCACCTGACCGAGCAGTTTCTGACGATGGCAGGGAGCTCGCGATGAAGAGCGCGTCTTCGACATGGGACCCTGCGGACTCGACGGATTCAGGTCGAGGTGCTGTCGAGGGCCGGAGAGTCGCGCATCTGACCTGGCCCCGGATGGAGGAGTTGGTCGACCGGATCACCGAACAGGTCGGCCGTGACGGCGCGCCGGAGATTCTGGTGGCCATTCTTCGCGGCGGCGCCATTCCCGCAGTCTGGCTCTCGCACCGGCTGGGGCTTCGGGACGTTCGCGCGGTCGAGGTCGTCCACACGCTCGACGACAACGTCCACGCCGCGAAGACGCCTGAGCCAGTGGCCGTCAACCCCGCATCGCTGGGCGATCTGGCCGGACGGGACGTCTTGATCGTCGACGACGTCGCGGGCACCGGTCAAACTCTCGCAGCTGCTGCAAGCCTCGCCGCGCAGGCCGGCGCGGCGCGGGTGCGGACCGCGGTCTGCGTGGTCAACGAAGACAACTGGGTCGACCGCCTCCCTGCCGAGGCCGTGATGACCTACATCGGCACCTCCACCCGCGGCTGGGTGGTCTTTCCTTGGGAGAACAACGTTGAGCACTGATCAGCTGCCAGAGCAGTACACGACCCGTCCGGGCACCCCGATGATCGGGAAGTACAGCACGAACCAGATGGATGACTTCTACGCGGCCCTGGCTCGTGGCGAAGCCAAGCCGTCGGGCCTGATGAACCTGATGCAGCACCTGATCGTCGCCGAGAAGTGCGAGCCGGAGACCCGGGTCCTGGACGTGTGCTGTGGCCGCGGGCTCGCGCTGCCGCTGCTGCGCCGCTACGCCCCGGAGATCGCAGGGTACGTCGGACTCGACATCAGCAGCGTCAACCTTGCCGAGGCGCGCGAGCGCATCGAGGACCTTCGCGCGACGTACGGCGATCTGTTCCCGGTGCACTTGGAGGAGTGCGACGTCGCCGAGCCCTGGCCGGACGTGGCCGGCCCTTTCGATATCGCCATCTACACCTCGGCGTTGGAGCATCTTCCGTTCGAGCTCGGCGCGCAGAGCCTGCGAAGCACAGCCGCAGCGCTGGTACCCGGCGGCGTGCTCTACCTTTCGACGCCGCAGGCCTTCGGCCCGTCGCCGCGACCGCTGCAATACCGAGTGCACGTCTACGAGTGGTCGCGCGAGGAGGTCGAGCAGGTTGTGACCGACGCGGGGCTGATCGTCGAGGACGTGATCGGGCTGCTTCCGCCCGAGACCGAGCTCGTGGGCACCGCACTCGCGGACAGGTTCGGGGAAGGCGCGGCTGCCTGGTACTGGCACCTCGCCGACCGGATTCCGAAGGCCCTGCTCGACACGGTTTCCGCTGCCGCCGTTCCCGACGTGGCCACCGAGCTGCTGTTCGTCTGCCGGAGGCCCGCGTGACCGCGTCGATCGCCACGCCACACGCCGTCGACGCGCCCTTGAGGGTATGTATCGAGGGGATCAACGGCGTGGGCAAGACGAGCGCGGCCCGTGCGGTCGCCGCGCAGCTCGGCACCCGCTGCCGCCTCTTGGACGAGCTCACCGACCAGCCCGGCGACACGCTGCCCGGTCAGGTGATCGCCGCGCTGAGCAGCGAGCAGGACCCGTTCCTGCGCACCGGACACCCGGTCGCCGAAGCCCTCGCGCTGTTCGGCTTGCAGGTCCGCAAGCACGAGCAGTTGGCCCAGCGAGATCTGGCCGGGGTCGAAGTGGTTCTCGAGGATCGCGGACTGGACACCGTCGCGGTCTATCAGGCCGCGATCCTCTGCTCTCAGAACCCTGAAACCTCGCCCGAGGATGTCGCGCGGCACCTGCTCGCCAGTGGCCGACCGTTGCTACCGCCACCGGACGCGACGATCCTGCTTATCGGCGACCTCGCGGTCTGTTCGCAGCGCTTCGCCGACCGAATCGGCCGTCAACTGGATCCAGCAGATGTCCAGTTGCTGGGGCAGATCGATGCTGTCTATCGCGAGATGGCCGCCGACGATCCGGCGCGCTACACGATTCTCGACATCGCCGACATGTCGCCGGATGAAAGCGCCAGCGCCGTGGCGCGCGTCGTCGGCACGCTCCTGGAGCAGCGGGAGGCCGTCCATGCGTAACGTCACGTTGCTCTGGGCGCCTCGCTCACGGTGCAAGTTCCAGTGCCCGCACTGCTACTTCGGCGAAATCGAAGAACACCGCATCAACCCTCCGACACAGGCGGGCATCCTCTCCCACCTCTCTCGTAGCGACGTGCCAACCAAGGATCTGCTGGCCTTCGCGCGCACCCTCGCCGACTCACCCGTAGAGCGGGTGGTCATCGCCGGGGGCGAGCCGCTGGACTGGCCTGATGCGCTCGACCTGATCTCCGTCATCAAAGAGGCGGGCTGCCAGGTCGTCATCGCGACGAACGGCGTTCCGCTCACCCGCCCCGAGATGGCCGAACGCCTTGTCGCGCTCGGCGTCGACGGGGTGTCGGTCTCACTCGACAGCGCGGACGCCGAAGTCAACGACCAGATGCGGCCAGGTGGCCGGTTCGGATACCGGGACGTACTCGCCGGCATCGAGACCCTGCTCCAAGCTCGCGGCGCGGAGCCCTCGCCGAAGGTCGGGATCTACACCGTGGTCACCCGATCCCGCCCGAACGAGATCACCGACGTCGCCCAAGTCGCTGCGGGAATCGGCGTGGACTACTTCGTCCCGCAACCGATCTCCCTCGCCCCCGACCACCAGCTCTTCCAGAAGATGTGCCACAACTCCGCCGACGTCGACGCCGCCAGCGATCGACTCATCGAGCTCTACGACAGCCCCATGGGGCTGACCCTGCCCGACAAGAACTACATAGAGCGGTTCATCGCGTCGATCTCCACCCACGACGGCGGGCACGTCCCCGACTGCTTCGGCGGCGCGCGCCTGTTCTTCATCCAGCCCGACGGAAGCGTCTGGGACTGCCCATCCGACCGCCGGATTGCCGCCACCCCTCCCGACCGGCGTCGCACGATCCACGGCGCCGACGCCCGCGAACTGTTCGCCGCAAGGCCCGCGTGCACCGACTGCACCCTGTTCAGCCGCGACTGCGTGAACATGTGGCCACTCGTCCTCGACATGCCCCGGCTGCTGAACACGGAGGTCGAGCGATGACGCTCCCCGAGACCCCGGGCCGCCAACTGACCATGGACCTGATGGCCTCGGTACTCCAGCAGATGCCCGACCCGACCGGCGGCGGGTACGTCGGAGTTTTCGAGCGAGAAGCAGCCAAGGCGTTCGGCGCTCCGTACGCCGTCGCGGTCTCCTCCGGCACCGCGGCGATTCACGCGGCGCTCGCGGCCTGCGGGATCGGTCCAGGCGACGAGGTCTTGGTCCCGGCGCTCACCGTCGTTATGACCGTTGCGCCGATTGCCGCGCTCGGGGCGACGCCCGTGTTCATCGACAGTGACCCGGCCACGCTGGATCTGGACTACGACGATGCCGCCGGCAAGCTCACCCCCCGCACCAAGGCGATCATGCCGGTGCACCTGTGGGGACGCATGGGAGACCCCACGGCCCTCACGCGCTTCGCCTCCGTGCACGGGCTCGCCGTCGTCGAGGACGCGGCACAGGCAGCTGGCACTGCACGCGAGGAACTAGGGGCCGGAACAGTCGGCACGGTCGGCTGCGTCAGCCTCAAGGACGGCAAGATCATCTCAAGCGGCGAGGGCGGCTTCCTGCTCACCGCCAGCGCCGAGATCGCCGAGCACGCGAGCGCGTTCCGCAGCCATTGGCAGCCAGCCCCGCGCGGTGAGGCGCCGCAGAGCCGTCTGGCCACTAACTCCCGGCTCGCCGACCCGCTCGCCGCGATCGCCCTGGCCAATCTCCGGCGCTTCCCGGCTCTGCTGGAGCTACGACAGGCCCAGACGCGAATGCTCCTGGAAGCGGTAGATCACGTGCCCGGCGTAAGCGAGCTCGTTCCGGCCGTGGGGGAGGAGTGGAACTGCTTCGCACCGTTGCTTCGCATCGACCTGGCGAACCCTCGGGGTTTCGCCGAACTTCTCGCATCGCAGGGGGTGCCGAGTTCCACGGGCAGTTTCCGGCTCGTGCCCTGCGATACCCGGCCGATGTTCGCCAGCGCTGACCGAATGCCGTGCCGCGGCGCCGCTCAGATTCTCGATCACACGATCGCCGTGGTCCTTACTGAACGAGACAACGAGGCGACGCTTGAGCGCTACGCCGCTGTTATCACGCGAGAGGCCCGCGCATGGGTGGGCTGACCGACGACGCCGTACGGCTATTCCGCGTGAGGAGCCCGCGATGAGCACGAACGCCACTTGCAGCATGGATCCGCCCGCGCACCGGATCTGCACCCGCGGTCTGCTCGCGTCCGTCGAGGGCAACAACGGAATGGGCAAGACCTATCTGATGAACCGGGTCGTCGAGACCCTAGATGACAAGCCCCTGATTCTTGACGGGTTCTCGCAGCGCAAAGACGGACGCTACGGGCTCGGTGAACTCCTGCTCCGAGCGCTACGCAAGGCGAGCGCTGGAGATCCGTTCCTGCGCGGCGGCAGCCCCATGGCCGAGGCCCTGATCCTGCTGGCCATCAAACGGGACGACCTGGACTCCGTCGCAGCCGAGCTTTCCACCGGCCGTACCGTCGTTGAGGGCCGCTGCGTCGACACCACGGCGGTGTGCCATGGGCTGCTCACCCATCCCGACGACTTGGACGCCGCTCTCGACTCAGCTATAGACCTGCTGAGGCTCGCTGCCCGTTTCAGGCCACTTCCAGACCTGACAATCCTGGTCACCGACGATGTTGCGGCATCCATCGAGCGTGCACAACGGCGTGACCAGTCCGTGTTCACGGATGAGCAGGTCTGGTTCATGCGCGAGACGAACGTGCTTCACGAGCGACTTGCCGCCGCAGATCCCGCACGTTATCGGGTTGTGGACCGGCGCCACCTCGACGAGGACGAGGCGACTGAGCTGATCCGCGCCTGGATCACAGAAACCCGAACAGACCTGACCTGTGTCCGCGAACCCTGGCTCGGACCGGATTCTCGCTGCATGTACTGCGGGCAGTTCCCGGAGTTGACGTCGGCATGAGCGATCACGAACACGTACCCGAGCTCGCACAGGCCGGGGTCTCGTCCACGCGACCCGCACATGGTGGATCCAGTCGGCTCGGCGTGATCTGCCCGTCCGCCGATTCCGCAAGAGCCCGGTGCGACCTACGCGGGATCCCGGATGATGTCGAATCCGTGGTCTTCGACTTTGACGGCACGCTGGCCGACACGACGGGCGGCCACGAGCGAGCACTGAGAGCGGCGCTGCGAGAGTTCGACGTCGAGCTTGACGCCGACTGGTACCGCCAGCACGTCGGCCTGTCCATTCACGACCTGCTCGCCGAATTGCCAGCTGCGCGGGGCCTGCCGCACGACGAGATCATCCAGCAGAGCCGAGCCCAATTGCTTGCCAAGCTGGTCACCGTCACCCCGATTAATTGTGTCGTCGCGCTGCTGCGCGCAGCTCGTCGTGCCGGGTTGCCGTGCGCCGTGGCATCGGGTGCCTCCGGTTCGCTTGTCCGCCCTGGCCTCGCCGCCTTGGGGTTGACTGACGAGTTCGCCGCGATCGTTGTGCGCGAAGACGCTGCCCGGGGCAAGCCGGCTCCTGATCTCTACATCGAGGCGGCACGCCGGCTGAGCGTTCCGGTCGAGCGCTGCCTCGCTATTGATGACGCCGCCGATGGCATCACCTCGGCCCGCGCCGCCGGCATGAACGTGCTCACCGTGGTCGACGCTCACCTTGCCCCCGTGGACAGGGCCACCGCCAACCCCGAACGTCTCGGCGCAGGTCCCAAAGCACATGCCACCTCCCTGCCGCCACCGCGTACTTCCGACTTTCTCAACCAGCACGCACAGCAACCTTGCGGCTAGCAGCCGCAGGACGAGGAGAACATGATGCCCATTCTGTATACGACCAAGGACCTTGAGATCGTCACGCCCCCCACGGCTGAGAAGGAGGGCGTCGGGATCTTCACGTATACGAACGACTACACGGTGTTCTTCTTCGGCAGGATGCCGGACCAGATCCCCGGAAAGGGTGAGGCGCTGGCCAGGATGGCTGCGTTCAACTTCAAGATGCTGGAGCGGGTGGGAGTGCCGACCCACTTCCGGCGTTTCATCGCTCCCAACAGGATCGAGTTCGATCTCGCGCGCATCGTGGACCCGGCCGTCGAGGAACTGGCGCCCGGCGCCGTGAACTACCTCGTTCCGTTGCAAGTGCTGTTCCGCAATGAACTGCCGCAAGGCAGTTCCGTGCACCGTCGGCTCGTGGCCGGAACGCTCGCACCAGCCGATCTCGGGTTGAGCGAGATCCCGGCTGTCGGCGAGCGACTGAAGCGACCGATCATCGAATACGCGACGATGCTGGAAGAGCCCAAGCGGTTCATCGACGCGCCGACGGCCCAGCGCATCGCCGGATTGCGCGATGACCAGTTCGCGACGATGCGCGAGATCACCGTCAAGGTCAACGAAGTGATCAGCAGCCACGCGGCGGAGCTGGGCGTGGACCACTCCGACGGCAATTTCGAGTACGTGGTCTCGGGCGACGGGCACATCGTCCTGGCCGACAGCCCTGGAACGCCCGACGGAAGCCGCTTCCTGTTCGACGGCGTGCACTGCGGCAAGCAGGTCATCCGGAACTGGTACTCCGACCAGGGACTGGAGCCCCCGGTCAAGAAGTGGGTGGCAGACGGGGTTCCCCGGAGCCAGTGGACGAACCCTAAATCGCTCCCGCCTGACTTCATACCGGTGATGACGGATCTGTACCGGGCCCTGAGCGAGGCCTGGATCGGCGACCGGATCTGGAACGCGCCGAACCTACCCACGGCCGTCCAGGCTGTTCGCCGACTCGCAGACCGGTAAGTAAACGCGGCGGCATCGCGCTTGCGAATGCCGCTCTCTCCACTGAGCCGGGCCAATACCGGCGACGAAACGACGACCTCGAATGGTAAGCACATGGGCAGACTGACGGACGATCCAGACTTTCGCGCGACCACGTACGTGGTGATCGACTTCGAGACCACCACGCCCGCGGGCCACCCGGCCCAGCCCATCGAGGTCGCCGCTCTCGTGCTGCGCTACGGCCAGAACGGCTGGACCCGGATCGGCGTCAGCACGTCCCTCATCAAGCCGCCCCCGTTCGCACCGGTGACCTCAGCCGACACCGCGCTCAAGGGCCTGACTCCCGCGATGTTCGAAGACGCGCCCGCTCCAGTCGACGTGTTCGGCGAACTAGACCGGAACCTCACACCGGGCAGCCCGTTCCTCCTGGTAGCCCAGAACGCGTCCGTCGAGGCCAACATCATCCACAACCAGAGCGAACACTGCCCGGCCCTGGCGCACATCGACTTCCTCGACACGATCCCGCTCGCCAAGAAGATCGTCCCAGGCCTTCCCTCCTACGGACTCGACACGCTCCTGGCCCACTTCTCGATCCCGCAGCCCAGAGACCGACACCGGGCGGCGGCCGATGTGGAGGTCACAGCCCAGGTCTTCTTCCATCTCATCCGCGCCGCGGACGAGATGCCTCGCTACGCCCGCCTTGCCGACCTGGTGAACGTCGCCGGCCGCACGGCGAAAAGCAACATGCCCGTACAGGACCAGCTGTTCTAGATGAAGACGGCCCTGATGAAGACAGCGCGAGACCCCATCCATGCGAAGGACGCGGGACGAGTGGCGCCCACCAGCCTCGGCACAGGGTCCGGCGTGGGCGGCCGAAGGCCGCCCCGCGCGATCGAACTACGCAGCAGCGGTCACCGCACGCGCAATGCGGTGTCCCACGCGGCGTTCGGCATCATCGAGCGGGTACCAGTTGGCGCCGCTCACCTCGGACTCCTGGATTCGTCCGACATCCCCGTCCGCTGTGGCAAAGGCATACCCGATGTCGAAGTGGAAGTGCTCCGGCTCGTCCTTCGCCGGCCGCGCAGGGACCGGGCCGTACTCGATGTACGCGGGCGTCGGCGAGACGCACACCACCGTTTCCGGGTCGATGCCGGTTTCCTCGGTCAGCTCGCGCACGGCCGCGTCGATGAGCGTGGTGTCCGTCGGCTCGAGATGGCCGCCCGGCTGAAGCAGGATCCCGTAGGCGAGGTGTTCGACGAGCAGGATCTCGGCCTCGTCACGGACCAGCAGCGCACCGACGGTCACATGCAGCCGGAAGTTCCGGCGCGAGGTGTAATCGACTCCCTCGCCCTGCGAGAGCACCCGCAGTGGCTCCGCGAGCTGTTCGCCCTCTTCCGGATAGCGCTCAAGGTATGCGGTGATCGCAGCCATGATCTCCGAGTTACTGATCGCCACGGGCCACCTCCGAGCAAGTCGCAGAGCACGGATCCGTGGGACCGAACGCACGGTCCAGAGCGACGCGAAGCGGCACAGTCAGCTCCATTGAAGGCATGTGGCGGACACCGGGATTCGTACTCTACAAGGCTCCGGTCGGCTCGCACGCTCAAACCACGCCAGGACCGAGGCCAGCGTTGGGCGATCCAATCCGGTTGGCACCGGAGACTGTCGGATCCTCCCGGTAGCGTCGTGCTGACGGAGCGTCAGCCGTGTTCGAGATCGAGAGCTGGCCAGAAGCGCCAAGCGCAGATCGGAGCTCCGGCACGAGACACGGCGCGCTGATCGGGCTCGTCCTATGGCGAGCGACCGGAATCCACCACCCACATCGACCGCATAGACGAGGGACGGACGATGACCGCGGAAGCACTCGATCCACCGCTGCACGAAACCGCCGCGCCGCAGCCGCCTGGCGCTGCACCCGCCGGGCCGGACCCGCTGTTCGGATACTCCGGGAACTACAACACGTCCTGGTCGCGCCACGACCGAGCGCTGGGCACCACCGGCTTCCGCACGATCGCCGCCCGCCTTCCCCGCCTGGTGGCCACCTGCCTGCGGCTCGGCTGGGCAGCCGACCGGCGCGCCTCCACGACGGTGCTCGCCGCGGAACTCGCTACCGGGGCGTTCACTGCCTTCGGCCTGCTGGCGGTCAACGGGGTCCTGCGCTCGCTGCTCGCAGGCGGGGCCACTACCGCGCGACTGCACGCCGCCATCCCCTCGGTCCTGCTCGCCGCGTTCGCCGCCGCAGCCAACCGCGCATGCTCGGCGGCATCAACCGGTATGTCGCTCCGGCTCGCCCCCAAGGTCCGGCACCTGGCCCAAGACCGGCTCTACCAGCGCACCAACAAGGTCGAGCTACTGTCCTACCAGCAGGGCGAACTCAAGGACCTCATCGACACCGCCCAGTACGGGGCGTCCTGGATCGAGATGGCGATCTCCCGGCTGGTCGATCTGGCCTCGGGGGTCATGTCGCTGATCGCCGTGGCCGGGGTTCTGGCCGTCCTGCACCCCTCGCTGATCGTCCTGCTACCGGTGATCGTCCTGCCCGGCGGGATCGCCGCGGTCAAGGCCTCCCAACAGACCTACCGCTCCCGCCTGTCAATGCTCACCCCCAACCGGCAGCAATACCAACTCGCGTTCCTGCTGACCAACGCCGACACTGCCGAGGAGATCCGCGTTCACGATGCCGGACCGTTCCTCCTCGCCCAGTACCGCCGCCTCAGCGAGCACCTGGCGGCCGAGCAGGAGCGCCTTGGCCGAGCGCGTACCCGCACGTCGCTGCTCGCGGGCGCCGCCACCGGTGCAGCAACCGCCGGAGCGTACGTCCTGTTGTTCATGCTGGTCGAGACCTCCACCATCCCGCTGGCCGCAGCCGGCGCCGCCGCCTACGCACTGCGCACCGGCACCGCCGAACTCGCCGGGCTCGTCCGCAGCATCAACGCCCTTTACGAACTGGGCCTGTACATCAGTGACTGGGAGGAGGCATGCGAGAAGGCCGAGACGCTGGCGATCCCGGCCGACGGCATCGACCTCGCGCAGCCGCCCGCCGTGATCAAACTGCGCGATGTCACCTTCCGCTACCCCGAAGCCGACCGGCCGGCCCTCTCGGAGATCAACCTGACGATCCACGCTGGGCAGACCATCGCGCTGGTCGGCCACAACGGATCGGGCAAGACAACGCTCGCGAAACTTCTCGCGGGCCTCTACGCACCCGAGACCGGCACGGTCGCCTGGGATGGCGTACCCCTCCAGGAGCTGGACCGGCGCCAGGTATTCGACCAGGTCGCGCTGCTCAGCCAGGGCTTCTTCTGTTGGCCGTTTTCCGTCGCGGCTAACGTCGGCATCGGGCGGCACGCTCACTTCGACGACGAACTGGCTCGCGACGCCGCGCTGCGCGCGGCCGGAGCGGAATTCGTCTACGACTACGCCGACGACCTCAACACCCTGCTGTGCAAGGACTACGACAAGGGAGTCAAGCCCTCCGGCGGCGAGTGGCAGAAGATCGCCCTCGCCCGCTCAGGCCACTTCCGCAACGGCTCGATCGTCATCCTCGACGAACCCACGGCAGCGCTCGACCCGCGCGCCGAGGTCGCCACGTTCGCCGCCGTCCAAAACCTGCTCGCCGACAAGACCGTCATCATGATCACCCACCGGCTCGGCAGCGTCAGACACGCCGACTACATCTACAGCCTGGACGGCGGCCGGATCGCCGAGCAGGGCACGTTCGCCGACCTGCTCGCGGCAGGCGGCCCGTTCGCCGAGCTCTACCAACTCCAGGCCAGCCAGTACCAGTTGGGCGAGATGTGAGCGATTCCAGGGCAGTCCAACCCGAAGCGGCTCACCGCGCCAGCCCAAGACCTAGGAGTAAGCACGTGACCGTGGGCTCGACCGCAACGAAGTTGATTCTCCTGCGCGGGCCGTCTGGAAGCGGCAAGACCACCGTTGCCGCCAGCCTCCGCGCGGCCTACGGCCGGGGGATCGCCGTCATCCCGCAGGACATGGTGCGCCGCGAGATCCTTCGGGAGCGCGACCACCCGGGCGGGGTGAACATCACGCTGATCGACACCATGGCCCGACACATCCTGGACCAGGGCGTGCACGTCGTCCTCGAAGGCATCCTCGACGCCGTGCGCTACGGGCAGATGCTGACCTCTCTGCTGAGCGAGCACGTCGGCGACTCGTACGGCTACTTCTTCGACATCCCCTTCGAGGCGACCCTCGAACGCCACCGGAGCAAGCCGAACCGCGATGAGTGGACCGAGGCGGACATGCGCGAGTGGTACCGCGACGGCGACCTGCTCCCGGACGCCGGGGAGCAGATCATCGGACCAGACAGCACGCTGGAGGAGACCGTGCAGCGCATCCTCGCCGAGACGCAACTGTGCGCGGCCGTTCGGCCCGCGCACTCGGGCTTCGGCGAGTCGGCAGTCAGGGCGCGCGCGTGAGCAAGCCAACGACATCGAACAGCCAAGCCCAGTTCGAGAGCGCCGAGGAGTACTGGGGCAGCTACTGGCCCTCAGCAGGCGAGGACACCGGCGGCATCCCGCCGGTCGATCGGATGCACTGGACCCAGTACCCCGGCCACGGCCCCGGCGCCGAACTCCTCGGCCAACCGAGGACCGCCCTTGAGATCGGATCTGCGACATGCGTCGCCGGCGTCGCGCTCGCTCGGGCGACCGGCGCCGAGGTCACCTGCGTCGACTCCTCCCCATTCCAGGTCTCGCGGGCCGAGAACTGGTGGGCGGACGAGCCCGGCGTCACGGTGCTCGAAGCGGACGTCGTCAGCTTCCTCGCCGAGACCGACTCGCGGTGGGATTGCGTGTTCTCAAACTGGGGTGCGGCGCTCTTCGTCGACCCGGAAGTCCTCGTACCGCTAGTGCACGCGCGGCTCAATCCCGGAGGACTATTCGCCTTCTCCGCCGTCGAACCACTCGCCCCCTGCTTCGGACCGCAGATCAAGTACGGCAACGGATACAGAGGCCTTCGCTTACCGATTGTGCGGTGGATGCTCAGCGTGCAGCAGTGGACCGAGGTCCTTGCCCGGCACGACTTCGACGAACTGGACGTGCACATCCTGCCCGCGCCCACCGAAGGGCACGTCGGCACGCTGCTCGGCCGCGCCCGCACGCCTCAACAACCCACCGTGGAGCTCCCATGACCGCCACTCCGCTTGCCGTCACCGACCCCGTCGGTGGCAACGTCAGACACGCCGTCGGCGTGCACACCGTCCTAATCGACGATCAAGGCAGGATCCTTCTCGGTCAGCGCGCCGACTCGCTGCCGCTGGCCGGCGGGAAATGGTCGACCACGTGCGGAAACCTCGAACTCGAGTCCGCACCGGACGGCGCCGTACGCGAGGTGCGCGAAGAGATCGGGGTCGAGATCGATCCATTGAACCTCCGGTTCGCACACCTAACTCACTTCGTCAACGACCAGGGCTTCGGGCCAGCCATGGCGCTGTTTTTCACCGCCCGGACCTGGATCGGCACCCCCCGGATCTGCGAGCCAGACAAATGCCAGCGCATCGGATGGTTCAGCTTCGACGACCTGCCACAGCCGATCGTGCCCTACGTCGAGAATGCGCTGACCGTGATCCGCGCAGGACTCAGCGACGACCAACTTTCCACGGCGTTCAGCGTCTTCGGGTGGCCTACCTCATGACCCTGCTATCGACCAATGGAGCCTCGGACGCAGTCATGGACTTCAGTGACCACTTGTGGCCCTACGAGGTTCTGCGCGTGTGCGAGTCCGGCGAGGCGTCAGCACCGGCTCCTTCGCTCGTGGCCACGTGGAAGGCACGATGACACCCCGCCGCCGCCAACTCGCGGCAATAGCGGGCTGCGTCGCCGTGGCATCGGCGGTCATTCTCGTCGCCGAGACGCAAGGAGATGGGTACCCGAGCCGCCAAACTGTACGCACCGCCTCCGTCAGCATGATGAACAAACTACTGACGACGTCCGGGTTCACTGGCGCTCGTCAGATCTCCTGGGAAGACGCGGCGTGCGCGAGCGGGGACCACTCGAACGGGAGCTTCGCGATCACCGCGATTCTAGATCCGATTACCTCGGTCCAGGCCCACAGTCTTCACCGCCGCCCAAAGGTTGTGGACGGGCGTCAAACACTCGGTCTCCGATGACACGGTTGAAGCCGGTATGCCAGTGCTATCCGCACAGGACGCTTCGTACAACCTCACGGTCACGACGAGTGGTCACGTCGCGGTCGTCATGATCGAGTCCTGCTATAGCGACCTCGCCCCCGCCACGCCGTCGTACACCGCGACGACGGTTCCCCCTGTGGTTCCCACATCGTGAACCGCGGGTTTTATTCCACTTCCGTTTCGAACGAGGGAACGCTCGGGGGAACACCGTGATGCGTAAAGTCCTACGCGGCGCCCTTCTCGTTATCACCGTCCCATTCACTCCCTACATCGTCGTCGCCCTGTACGCCGCGGCATACGTCAGCAGGTTCCTGCTTAAATGCCCGTGGATCGCCGAGTTCATCATGCGGCGCCCCAAGGCCCGGCTCGACGAGCAGCGTGGGGTGATCCGGCCGGGAGTCGTTCAGCGTGGAGAGCCAATCTTGATCGATCACGCCGACGATTCCGCGCGTGTTCTCGCGGCTCAGCCGCTGCTAGATCGAGTGGCAGTCGACGGGCAGGTGGAACTGCTTCCGCTGGCGGTCCTCCACCTCTTCGCCCTCGGGGCCGTCTCCCGGGTGACGTTCGACGTCGAAGCGGCGCGCATCTGGTTCAGCCGCAGCCAAGAGGAGCGCGACGACGAAACACAGTCGGTGCTCTCCGGCTTCGCTGAGCGCGGCATTCTTCACCAATGCTCGGATTCAAGCCAGGAGCCGACGGGGCAGCACTACCGCCTTAGTCCTCCGCTCGGTCTGATCGTGGCCGCACGCACTCGGCCGTCTTTCATCCTGGCCTGTGAAGTTGAGAAGCACCCTCACCTGCGGGAGCCGGTCATCTACGGCGTGAGTGACCAGGCCAACTCCGTACAGGCGGTGGTGATCGAGTGGCCAGTGCGACCACCGGAAGGACACGAGATCGGCCTTTCCCGCCTTGGGCCGTTCGGCCGCCTCAACCGCTACGTGCTTGCGACCGTCGATTGCGCGGCCGAGACCTTGGCGGAATGGGCCATGCTCCCCACGACGAAGCCACGGATCGGCAAGCAACCGGCTCGGGCGATCTCAATGTCCCGCCACGACGCTGGAGGTGATGCGATGAGAGCGAGGATCGCAGTCCGCGGCGACGGCACTCATGCGCGTCTCGTAGCTTGCTCCGAAGCCGGGGCAGACGTACCCGCCGAGTATGACCGGCAAAGTTTGGCGGATGCCATCCGCGTCATGCTGAGTCTCCGATAGCCGTGACTTCTCACGCCTCGCATGCCAGCGGACCTCATCAGCTAACGCATCCATGCTCGCTTCGCAGCCACACCACACGTCAATCCCGCTCGCGCCGCCCTCTGCCCAAACCCGCTGAATCTGGCACTCCCCGCGGTGCCGTTCCCGCCCGGCAATTAGACCGGGCCGAAAACTCATCAAGAGGCAAGTGATGTACACACCCTCGCCCACTGCACATGAGCGCATGCCGCACGATCGGCAACCGGCCGCTGAGCCTGAGCGCAGCCGACGATGGCAGCTCATCTGGACCGTGCTGCTCTTCGTGATAGCCGGCCTCGTCATCATGACCGACGCCATCGTGTGGTTCGCGGCGGGATGGGCCTCAGTCGATGGGGACGTCGGAGTACCACCGACCCCGAGCGCCACCGACGAGGTCGACCTGTGCGGCATCCCCACTCTCGCCGCAGCGATCATCACGCTCTCGGCCCCGCTCGCCGTGCTCGTCACCTCACGCCGGAATACGGAGCGAACCACGTACGTGGCCCGCTGGGTCGCCGTGACCGCAATCGCGGTCGGCCTGCTCGGATTCGCCGCAGGAGCCTCCGTGATTCAGAACCCCGGGGGATGACCTCGCGCGGTCGACTCACGCCGCCGATCCCGTCGGCTCCACCCGATATGGCTGCCCATAGCTGCCGACCGGCGGCAATCCACGACTCCCGCCGCAGTGACGACTGCGGCCGACTGGAAACACTGAAATGTCACAGACAGACCAAGACGCACAGCTCACCGCAAGCGAATGGAGGAAGGCCTCGGCCTGCTACTTCGCCTGGATGGTCGGCGTCGAAGCCGCGATCGGAGCGCCGATCGGCTACCTCGCCGTGGACCTGCCAGGCCCGTGGCTCGGCATGATGGTGCTCGCCGTCGTGATCCCTGAGCGGTTCGAGCCGCAATTCGTGCGCCGCCAGGGTGAGCGTTTGTTCGGGTTCGAGTACTGGAAGCCGATCGATCGATGACGAGCCCACTGTCTGATATGCGTGTCGGTACCACACCCAACGTGCGGGACCACTTCGCCGAGCGGATCGAGGCGTGGCTCTGCGATCTGCGCCGCGCGGTGATCCGATCCACGCTCTTTCTGCTGGCGCTGCTGGGCGCATTCAGTTTCCTTCTAGACTCGGGCGACTGCGTCGATCTCTGGCTAGGCCTGGGCTGCGTGGGTATCGCGGTGTGGCACTTCGGGGCTCTTGTGCTGATCTGGCGGGCTCAGACTCCGTGGATACGCCAGTTCACGGCCTCGTGTGTCAGCACACTTATAGCGTTCCTCCTGCTCTGGGTGTCCCTGGTCATGCTCTTATGCGCCGTTGTCGGGGGTGGATCGTGACCCGCAACGAGTTCCGCGCACGCGCCCGGGGCGCCGCAATCCCGGTCGGTTCGGCCGGGCGGACCTTGTCCGAACGGGAGCCAGCGCATTGCTGGCGCCGTGACCGGGTATGTCGTTGTGGGGCGATCTGTGCCCTGATACTCTCGCCGCGTCGATGGGGGTACGGCGGGCAGCGGGGCGGTTGCCGAGAGTTGTGCCCGGAGTGGCATGCACTGTTTGGGGAGGGTGGTGGCGGTGGCTATCGAGTTGCCAAGTGAAGTCGCGCAGTTTCTGAACTTCATCGGGGTGCCGTGGATCAACATCAACGAGGACAAGGTCCGGGAGTTCGCATCGCACGTGCGTGACTTCGGGTCCAACATTCAGGACGCGCACGACGGTGCGTCTGCGACGCTCACCCAGCTAGGGTCCGGATACCAGGGGGCCGCGTACGAGGCGCTGATGCGGATGTGGGGGAACAAGTCCACGACGCACGTGAACGAACTGGTCGAGGGCTGCCACATCCTCGCCGGTGCCCTGGACGCGGGCGCTGACTTCATCGTCGCACAGAAATGGGCGTGCATCGGCGAGCTGACCGGAATGGCCATCGCGTTCCTCGCGGATCAGGCCGCAGCGGTGGTTACGTTCGGGGCTTCGGAAGCGGCTATGCCGTTGATCGAAGAGGGGGCGACGAAGCTGATGGAGTTCGCCGAGCAGCAGCTCGAGCAGTACATCATCGGCGAAATTCTGAACGTGGCGCTGCAACCGCTGATGGCGAAGATCGAGAACCTGGTGCAGGGCCTGTTGCTCGGCGGCGGCGGGGAGGGCGTGGCCGGTCCGAGCTTCGAGGTGGACATGGCACACATCGAGACGCACGGGGAGCTGATGCGCTCGCACGCCGAGACCGTCTCAGGACACGTCGCCACCTTTACTTCGAATGTGCGTGGATTGGACTTCAGCTCGTGAGTGACCTCGGTCAGATCGTCAAGACGGCCGCCGACGACGCGGCTGAGGGTGGGGAGAAAGCGGGCAAGGCGATCCTCGAACACTACGAGGGGATCGGCAGTGAACTGAAGGCGGCGGCCGGCCGGTACCGCGGAGTCGAAGGGGACGCCGAGAAGGGCTTCACCTCCATCGAGCAGCAGGGTGCGCAGGAGGCGGAGTCTGCGGCCAGCAACGTTGGGCACGCGGCCGAGAACGCCGCTGCTTCGGTGCGCGGCGAGAGCGCAGCAGCGGAGTCCGAGGCCCAGTCGCTCGCCTCCGAGACGGAAGCCGAGCAGGCTGAGGACGCGCACATCGACGGTGAGGGCGGGGAGAGCGACGACCCGGTCGACGTCGTGACGGGCGAGATGTACCTGCCGCAGACCGACCTCGTACTCCCCGGTGTACTCCCGTTCGCGTTGGAGCGCCGCCACGGCTCGGGATATCGGCGCGGCCGGATCTTCGGCACATCGTGGTCCTCGACGCTCGACCAGCGCATCGAAATCGACGCGGACGGAATCCACTACGCGGGGCCAGATGGTCGCGTACTGCACTTCCCGATCCCGACCGTGCACGGCCAGAAGGTGCTCGCGTCCTTCGGCCCGCGCTGGCGGTTGTCCTGGGACCGGGCCGCGGGCCATGACGAGATACGCATCGAACAGAGGGAGCTCGAACGGACGCTGCTGTTCCTGCCTGGCGAGACGCCGAAGACATGTCGGCCGCTCTCGGCCGTGGTGGATCGCGGTGGGAACCGGGTCACCTTCATCTACGACGCCGAGGGCGTGCCGACCGACGTCTATCACTCCGGCGGCTACCACCTGCGTATCTCCTCGATCTCGACGCGCGGCGGGACCCGGATCTCCTCGGTCAAGCTGGCCGATCCGGCGGGCGGGGCGGACCTGCCGGTGCGCGAGTTCCGGTATGACATGGCCGGGCGGCTGATTGGGACCTATCACCCGGATTCCGCTCTGCCGTTCGTGTTCGACTACGACGAGCACGACCGGATCACGAAGTGGACCGATCGCAACGGCCACTGGTACCAGTACTCCTACCGCGCCGACGGCCGGGTCGCCTCGGCGCACGGGGCGGGCGGCTTCTACGACGTCGAGTTCGACTACGACCTCGCGGCGCGCACGACCACGATGACCGACGGACTCGGCCACGCGCGCACCTACCACTGGAACGCGCTCGGGCAGACCACGCGTATGGTCGATCCGCTCGGCGGGGAGCGGCGTACCGAACAGGACCGGTTCGGGCACGTTCTCTCGAACACCGACCCGCTCGGCCGGACCACGACGATCGCACGCAACGCGTTCGGCGACCCGGTGCGGATCGTGAACGCGGACGGTTCGGGCAGCGTCATCGACTACGACGAGCACCGGCTTCCGCAGCGCGCCGCGCACTCCGACGGGCGCGCCTGGACGTACGAGCACGGCCCGCACGGCAAGGTCACCTCGATCACCGACCCGGTCGGGGCGGTGATCCGGTTCGAGTACACCGAGCACGGCCATCTGATCCGCACGGTCGACGCGCTCGGCGCCGCCACCGAGTACGTGTGCGACAAGGCCGGCCTGCCGATCCGGGCGACCGACGCGCTCGGGGCGGTCACCGCCCTGCGCCGTGACCCGTTCGGCCGGATCATCGAGATCACCGACCCGCTCGGTGCGCGCACAGCGTACGAGTGGTCGGTCGGCGGACGCTTGCTGCGCACCGTGCTGCCGGACGGCGCCGAGGAACGCTGGGTCTACGACGCGGAAGGCAACGTCGTCCAAGGGACCAGCGCGAGTGGCGCGTCCACCGCGTTCACCTACGGGCCCTTCGACGTGCACACCTCCCGCACCGACCCGGACGGCACGGTCTACCACTTCGCCTACGACACCGCGCTCAACCTAATATCCGTGACCGGGCCGACCGGCCTGACCTGGACCTACGAGCACGACGATGCCGGGCGGATGGTCGCCGAGACCGACTTCAACGGCCGCCGAATCGACTACACCCTGGACGCGGCCGGCCAACTGGTCGCCCGCGGCGGCCCCGAGGGACCGATCGAATACGAGCGAGACCTGCTCGGCCGCCTCGTCGAGCATCGCGCCGACGGCCGCTCCACCAGGCTGACCTACGGGACGGCAGGACAACTGGTCTGCGCCGAGAGCCCCGAGTCTGTCCTCGAATACGTCCTCGACCCGCTCGGCCGGATCCTGAGCGAAACCGTCGACGGACGCACTCTGACCCACGCGTACGACCCGACTGGACGCCGGATCGAGCGTACGACGCCGAGTGGGATCACGACCCGCTGGACCTACGACGCGACCGGGCAACCGACCGCGATGACCGGCACCGCCGGCACACTCGCGTTCGGCTACGACGCGGCCGGACGCGAAACAGCCCGCCTGCTCGGCCCCGGCGCGCTCGCCGGCCGCACCTACGACATCGCCGGACGGCCGAGGACCGAAGGCATCTGGTCCTACCCCGGGCAGGACGCCGCGGCCCCGGCCGAGGGAACCGTCCCGGTCCAGGTGCAGGCGCGGATCTTCGAATTCCTGCCTGACGGCACTCCGACCCGGATCCAGGACGCCCTGCGCGGCGAACGCGACTTCGAAACCGATCCCGCCGGCCGCGTCACCGGGATCACTGCCGCCACGTGGCAGGCTTTCTACGCCTACGACGCGCTCGGCAACCTCGCCGCTGCGCGCGACACCTCCGACCCGGACCTTCCCGACGGCCCGCGCGAGGTCACCGGCACCCGCATTCACCGCGCCGGGAACGAAAGCCTCGAACGCGATGCGGCCGGACGCGTCGTTCGCCGCATCCGCCGAACCATCTCAGGGCAGGTCAAGACCGTCGCCTACAGGTGGGACGCGGAGAACCGGCTGACCGGTGCCACGCTGCCGGACGGCACGGTCTGGACGTATCAGTACGACCCGATCGGTCGGCGTACCGGGAAATCCCGTCTCGGACCGGACGGCGCGATCGCCGAGACGACCACCTTCGCCTGGGACGGCCCGCGCCTGGTCGAGGAGACCCGGACCGACCCGGTCGGCACCACGACCGTACGCACCTGGGATCACCAGCCCGGCGAATTCACCCCGCTCGCCCAGACCCGCCGCAGTTGGGCCGCCGACGCGCCCCAGCAGGTGATCGACGCCGAGTTCCACGCCATCATCACCGACCTCGTCGGCGCCCCCACCGAACTGATCGCCCCGGACGGAACCCTCGCCTGGCGCACCGTCACCGGTCTGTGGGGCAACACCACGACGGCTCCGAACAGCACCGCCGAATGCCCGCTGCGCTTCCCCGGGCAGTACCACGACGAGGAAACAGGCCTCGACTACAACCTCAACCGCTACTACGACCCCGCCCTCGGCGCATACCTCACGTCCGATCCGCTCGGTCTGGCAGCGTCACCGAACGACACCGCGTACGTCGGCAACCCGCTGATCTCCTACGACCCGCTCGGCCTGTTCTCCTGTCCGAAGCAAGTCCAGCAGGAGCTGGCGCAGTTCCGGCAGCAGACGAACATGAAGTCCGTCGCCCAGGAGGACGCCGACATCGCCGCGCAGAAGGCCCGCGGTGTCAAACGGCCCAAGGGCGCAAGCACTGTCGGCAAGATGGAGTTCGACGGCGGACGCGACCCGGTCTACGGAATCCAAGGCCAGCTCCCGGAACGCACCGCCGCCTACCCCGGCAAGGGCAACCACCTGACCGCCACCTCCTTCCAAGACCACGCCGAAGGAGATATGGCCTACCAAGCCAAACAACTCGGATACTCGGGCGGCAGCGCAGAGCTCCACACGGACCGGCCCACCTGCGGCTTCTGCGAGAGCTCCATGCGCGGATACGCCGAATACCTGAACCTCGACAAGATCACCGTGTACGGCCCAGACGGACTGATCGGAATCTGGGACCAAACCGGTAGGATCGGCTAGCGTCCCGCGGCAACCCGCACTACACCCACCTGGGAGAACGCACGTGGACTACACCGTCGAGACCTTCATCCCGCACACCAAGGCGGCGGCCACCGAAGCCGACCTGCCCGAGGTGTACGCGAAACTCAGCGAGGCCGCCTCCGCCACCGTGAAGTGGGCGGCTGACCAGGACAACGGCCTTCTCGTCGCGGTCGGTGACGACTACTCCTACATCACCCTCCAACACGACGGCGACTTCTACGCCCTCACCGTCCCCGTCGAAGAGGACGACGAGGAAGACGACGTCCTGCTCATCGGCGGCGTCGACACCACGATCCCCAGAAACCAGATCGCCCCCCGCGAACTCGGCCTCACCGTCCTGCGGAAGGCCCCGGACATCCCCGGACTGCTCACCGAGTACACGTGGGAAGATCAGTAGTTGCGTATCGGTCGCGCGTATCTCGCGTTGGGGTGCCAAAGGTCGAAGGGCTCGTAGCTCGAGGATTGTGCCGTAGCTACGTACTGATGACGAACGCCCGTTTGACCGGCAGCTCTGAGGCCGAGATCATCCAGCGTCTGCGTGCGGTGGGTGTCGACCATCCGCTTGGTTCGGATCGAACCGCATCGGCGTTGTTGTCTTCACCCGAGGTGGTGACCACTACGCGACCGCCTGGCTTGGGCCGTACTGCTACATGGACCGTTAGCTCTCGGGCCACAGGCTCGATGACGCAGCTCACGCGATTCTGATGCCCATTGCCTACGGTCGACTCGGGTTGAGCTGGGCACGGTGGCGGCCCTGCATGAGCCAGTCTGCGAGCTCGTCAATCAGCCTGCGCACTGCGAGGTCCGCGTCCGCAATAAGTTGCTCCTGTCCCGCGGATCCCGCGTTCAACGACTCAAGGGCGGCACGCACAGCGCCGATGCTGTTCGACCAGCGCGCCCCCAGCGCTTCGTCGAACGAGAATGCCGCGATCTCCACGGACGTCGCTGTCACCAGCCACTCCTGACTGCCGGTCGACGGCAGCGAAGCGTCGCGGTCGCTTCGGGCCTGTTCCAGTTCGGCGCCGATGCGCCCGGCCAGATGGAACAGCGCGATCGCCGAGGTCCGCACCTCGCCGCGTAGGGCGAAGCGATGCTCGTGGCGGTGGGTCACGCTCACCACGGCCCACGCGGTGATCGCGGCCACCATGCCGCCGACTCCGGAGGCGATCGTTCCCTGGAGGAGCACGCCCCACCAGCCCTGTGCGCCACCCACTCCAGGTTCACCAGCCTTGATCGGTTCCTGCAAGCTCGGGCACATCGTGCCTCGATCAGCAGCCTGATTCCCGGATCGCTGCGCATTTGAACGCGTCGCATGGGTTCGCGATGGTCGGCGTGCTGCTCTCTTCGCCGTCCCACGAGCGCTGCACCGATGAACTCCTCACGTGGCAGGCTGCTTGGTCCGGGTGCACTTTCGCTTGGTCATCTCTCTATCTGGCGTTCTGCCTCGGCCGCGTAGTGGACAGGTACTGCGTTTGCCTGGGCCGTGAGGGCACGGGCCATGTCTCGCCGGGCGAGGAGCCGTTCGTCGACATCGATGTCGACGCTTCGGCCGGCCTGGCGCGGCGTCCCTGAATGCATGCTCGGACGGCGCTGAGGTGCCCTGCGTCGGCCCGCGGAGCGTGCTTCTTCCCCGTCATCACTCGCGGTGGCCAGCGCGTGAGAAGCCTGCCGGAACGTGTGGTGGTCAGCGCTCGCCGCCGGGATAAAGGGGCCGAGAGGCTGGCTGGGATCGTCGTCGGATATCTGATGCTGGTCGCGGAATGCGGCCACAATGGTGACTTGTTCCTCCGGCAGATTCGCCGCCCACGCCGGTTGCTCGCTCGCGGCGAGTTCCCGGAGCTCTTGGACGCGCAGAGCCGTGAGACCGTGAAGTGTTCGTAGATACTTGTGTAGTTCGGGGTCAAGGTTCGTGTGGCTGCGCTCGGGTATGGTCAGCCACTTCGGTTGGCCGGATGCGTCGCTCAGCGCGCCGATGGGGCGTCTGTCGAGGTAAGCGTTGATGCGCAAGTCGAGTCGTTCGGCCGGGTCGCTCGCCTTGTCCAGGTTCTCGCGGTCGGCGGCCTGCTTGAGCAGGAAGCCGCCGTGGTGGCCCGACTGCTCGGCGGCGATCAGCGTACGGCGCAGGCTCGCCCATGTCGGCGAATCGGTCACCGCTTGCGCGAGTTTGTCATCGAATGTGTCGTACACGAGCCGGTAGTAGCCCGGCCGGGAGACGATCTCCAAGGTGTGCTGGAAGTACGGGGCAAGCGTTGCAAGGGAGCCGGCGAGGCGCTGGCTCTCGCGCATCGACTCGGTCGCCGAGAGTTCGGCGCCTTCGGTATTCATGATGCGCAGCAGGATCTCGATTCCCGCGTATGCGCGCGGGTCGTTACGGGGGTAGTCCATCCGCTCGTCCTCGTCGAGCGGCAGGATGTCGTGGGTGGCGACGTACAGCGTCGTGTGGAACTGGGCGCGGGTGAGCGCGACGTAGAGTTCTTCGCGCGTCATCTCATCGGTGATCAGGGGGTGGGCGGTTTCGACGGTGAGGCCCTGGGTGCGAATGACAGTGGAGGCGTAGAGGAGCTGAACGTGCTCGCGCACGTATTCGGCCGGGAGCGTGAGGCGGCCCTTGTGTTTGTCGTGTTCTACCGTCAGGGCGCCGTCGTCGTGGCGGACCAGGACGGTCCAGCCGTCGCCGTTCTTCACGAAATCGCGCCCGCCGTGCGTCAGTAGCTTGCGGTTGTTATCTCGGGTGATGATCCAGTCTCCAGCGCCCGCGAAATTGCCGTCACGCAGCTCGACGCCGTCGACTTCGACCTGTCCAGCGGCCACGCGGTCTTCACGTGCCTGAGCGGACAGGCGGGTGGTGTCGATGCCGGTGGCGGCGGTCAGGATGGTTTTCTTGCCAGCCAGCATGTCGGCACGCCAGCCCTGATAGGCGGCTTCGGTCATGCCGTCGCGGCTGCCAGTGCGGATTCGCTGGTTCTCGATGTAGAAGTCGAGCGCGCCAGCGTCGCCGACGCGCAACTTGAGGGTGGCTGCGGCCTCGGCCTCGTTGTCGAAACGGTAGAGCCTGGTCAACTCGACGGCACCGGCGTCGTGGGCAAGCAGGCGCAGGGCGCCGCCCGATTCGATGGCGCCGAGCTGCCGGTAGTCGCCGAGCAGCACGATGCGTGCCTGGTGATCGCGGGCGACAGTCAGCAGCCGGTCGAGGTTCGGGGTTCCAGCGAGTCCGGCCTCGTCGACCAGGATGACGTCGCCGGGACGTACGTCGAGATGCTGGAGCCGGGACGGTATTCGGCTGCCAGTTCGCAAGCGGTCGGTGTGGAAGCCATCGACGTGTTCGTACAGGAACTTGTGCAGGTTTTCGGCCGGGACGCCGAGCTGCTGGGTCAGGACGGCGGCGGAGGCCGAGGACGTGGCCAGCGGAATGACGCGGTGGCCAGATTCGCGGGTGAGGGCGGTGAGAGCGCTCATCGCGGTGGTCTTGCCAGAACCCGCTGGGCCGAGCCCGACGGTGATCCGCGCGGGATGGCAGGCAAAGCGGATCGCCAGTTCCCGCTGCCCCGGGTCCAGGACCGTGCCGGATTCGCGTTCGACGCCGGCGAGCAGAGTGTGGGCGAGTTGCGGATCGAGGGTGGGGACGAACTCGTGCTGCGCGGCATGCAGCAACCGCTGTTCTGCTTCGAGGATGCGGGAGCTGGTGTATCGCTCGGCCGCGTGCTGTGTGAAGACGGATTCTCCGCCCGCGCGGCGCAGTTGCTTGGGCTCATTGGTGATCGGCGGGGCATCGACGCGCACCGCGTGGCGCTCGCTGATGGCCTCTTCCACGACGAGGGCGACGGCCCGCTTTTGCGCGTCGAGGCTTTCGAAGCGGTGTTCGGCGCGTACTAGGCGCTCGGCTTCGGCGTGCAGGTTCCATCGCGTCCAGGTCGAGCGGGACTCCTCGACGGTAGTGGTGATCTTGGCCGCGAGGGCGCCGATGTCCGGAGTGTCCATGGTGATGGTCTGGGGGCGCGGGGGGACGGCGTCGGTGATGGCGCGCGCTCCGGCAGATCCGAACGTAGCCAGCAGTGAGGAGTGCCAGGTATCGCGCATCGCGGCGAGGGAACGCGGCTGCTTTTTGCCTTGTCGGGTCTCGAGCGTGGCCTGGCGGGCGAGCTGGTAGGCGGCTTTGCGGCTGGGGTCGTATCCGTGTTCGCGTCGGTAGCCGCGCACCAGTTCGGCGTAACGTGCCTCCAGCGCGGTGCGACGGGAGGAGTAGTGGTCGATCATCGGCAGAGGGATTCCAGTGACTTCACGGACCGGCTGCTTGCCGTCCGGTGTGTCCTCCCGGGGCGAGAAACTGATGCCATAGCGTGCGCTGACCAGCGTTTCTATGCTGGAGTTGTAGTGCTCGGATGCGGCGACCGTCATCCGGAATAGGGCGCGGGCGTCGAGCGAGCGCCAGACGCCGTCTACGCCCTGGACCTTGTTGCTGATGACGTAGTGGGTGTGCAGGTTCGGGTCGCCGTCACGCGAGTCGTAGTGGTCGAATGCGACGGCGACCATGCCGCTGGTGGCGATCTGGGCGATGCCGTTGCGTCCAGTACGGGTGAAGGCCGCGTGGGTTTCCAACATCTCCAGCGCGGAGGCCATAGCCTCTTGGTGAGCCTGGCGAATACCAGCACGCACAGCCGGATCGGGGTGCAGTGCCCACAACAGCGCGACGGACTTGACCGGAGAGAAGACGAGGTCATATCCGGCCACAGCAGCGCGCTGAGCGCGGGATTCGAGCATCATCGCGCGCTTGATGTCGGCCTCGGTCGGCTCCCGGCCGGTCTCCTCGCGGATCGCGTCGAGCCGCTGATCGACGCGCTTTTGGAAGTGCTCGGGCGGCTCGTAGCCTCGGAACGCCCCGCCGAGTTCGGCGGCCTTCTCCGCCTGACGGTGAACCTTCTTGGCCTGCCCAGGAGTTAGCTCCTCGCGTAGATGCTCGGCGAGGTACTCCTGCTTGATTCGTTCGGCTTCGGGGTGGATGCCGAACCCGAACAGGTTGCGCATGGCCTGCTCGCTGACCTCGTCGGATCGCACGTCCAGGGCGGCTAGTCCGCGACCCGCCCAGCGGCCAGGCGGGTTGCCCTCGGCAGCGTAGTAGTCGGCCGCATCCTGGCCGCGTTCGCGCTGCACGTCACCGCCAGCAATGTGACGGGTCAGGTAGGTGTAGCCGTCTCCGGCGGTCAGCTTGTGAAGCGACAACACCCGTCCGCACCCCGTCTCCTTGAGCCTGCTCCCATCCCGTTCGTACACTATAAGCTACAGGAGTGCTGGTGATGCAAGAGGTGTCTTGTTGACTAAGGGCCGAGGGCGGCGGTCCAGTGGTGCGCTGGGACTGGCGTCGGTGTCATCTATGCAGGCAGAACTGCCTTTCTGCTGCGGGGGCATCTGTGCTGAGAATCGTTCGAGGGTTGACAGGTGCCTGTACGCTATAAATTACAGTCTGGCGCTCGCTCGGTCTGAAACTGACAAGGGGAGTGATTGATGGCACGGCGCGGCAGCGGTATTCGGCTAGCGGCTCTCAAGGCGGCGCAGGAGGCAATGCGGGCGGAACAGGTGGCTCAGCGCGAGCAATTGCGGATCAAGACGGAGGCGGTCGCGACCGTCTTGGACGCACGTGCCCAGGCGTCGCATGTGCGGGCTAAGGGCGAGGTGACGATCGGGCGGATCCGTGAGGAGACAGAGCGCGATGCGGCCGTGTTCGACGACAAGGCCCGCGTGGCGCTGCACGTGCTGCGGGGCTTGGCCGCAACCAACGCGGAAGTCGCCGCGCTGGTCGGGTTGACAGCGAAAGAGGTTCGCGAGGCCCTGTCGGCTCCAGGTGCGTCCGAGACCGACGCACGAAAGCCCACTAGGTCCAGCGATGAGACGGAGGTCTCCGAGCAGGTCAAAGCTTCGGCCTAGCAGGAGAAACAGTTTGAGGGGCCGTCGCGAATGGCGACGGCCCCTCAAACTGTTGGATCAGAGAACGACTAGGAGGCCGTTGAGCGGATCGGGCGTTTCAGCGACGGCGGCCCGGTAGGCGAAGGCAAGTAGTTCGAAGCTCGCGCGGTGGCGCCGCAGCCGCTCAGCATGCCGTGCGAGGCTGCGGCGGGCGCGTCGGCGGGAGTAGCGGACGCGGAAGATGGCCTCGGTGTAGGTGTGACCCCACAGGTCCACTGCGATCTCGTGCGCGGTGCGCAGCTGCCGGTTCGCGTCGAGGCGGCAGGTGCACCCAGCGGTGAAGCGCAGGGCAGTGCCGAGGTAGTGGACTGCCACATTCAGGTCGTCGACGGACGTTGCGCTCTGGCCGGTCGGTGGCAGGATCGGCAGATGCCCGCACGGCATCAGTTCGCGGGCGAGCTGGTCGATGACGCGCAGATGCTCGGCTGCGGTGAGCAGGTGGGGCAGGGTGCGACGAGCGCGGCGGGTGTCGGGGAGTGGTTCGAGGATCATGATCGTGCGGGCCTTTCAGTAGATCGGGTGCTGTGCGCCATGCGCCCGGCTGGGGTTAGAGGGAGAGCAGGTCGAGCTGCTGCCAGTCGCCCGCAGGGGCATGTCGGCGCAGGGCCGCAGCAAGGGAGGCCTTAGTGATCGAGCGCGGGACAACGCCGAGCAGTGCGGCGGAGTCCTTACCTGCGGACACGTAGGCGTCGTAGAGCTGCCGGTAGCGGCGCTCCTCGGCGTCGCCGAGGTCGGCGCGCGTGGCCTGGTACTCGCACTCGGCGTCGAGCAGCTTCACGAGGGCGTCGGCGTCGAGTTCCGGGTGGATCTCGGGTGGGTCGATGTCGGACACGGAGGTGTTCCCGTCGTCTCGCACCCCGGAGGCTTTGCGGGGCGGGCGGTGCCGGTGGTCCCGGCGTGGACGGGCTGTGCCCACCGGAGGTCCGCGCCTGGGGCAACTCCGAAGAGCGACGAAGGAGCGTGGGTTGCGCCAGGCGCGGGTTTCTGGTGCCCTCGGGCGATCACGCGGGCGCCGGCCCTCCTCTCGCCCGAGATCCGGGGAACCACGACGCGGCCAAGCCTCGCCCGGCCTCGACCCGAGGGCGGCGCCCTTGGCGTGGGGACGACCTGGATGGCGTAGCGAGCGCGACACTGGGCCGCTGCGCCGATCACGCTTGCCGAGCGGACGGCTTAGGCAGGAGCGGGATGACGAAGGATCAACAGCGGCAGCAGCGGCACGCGTTGATCGCCGCGTTGCGCACGCACCTGCCGTGGGCCCGCGTCGCTGGTCTGAGCGGATGGAGGGGCTTGCCGGGGTTCTCCCTCGCGGTCGGCTGGATGCTGCTGCGCCGCCCGGGGATGCTGCGAGGTGGGACACTTCGGCAGGCCGCGACGGACCTCACGGTCGCAGCGCTCGCCCCGGTCACTCTCGTGGCCGTCGCCCTGGCGCTGGTGCTCGGCGGCTGGCCGCTGAACCTGCTCGTCTCGGTCGGCCTGCCGGTCGTGGACGCGATGGTGTTCACGGTCTCGGCGGCGGCGCGCGGCGGGGTCTGGGTGTTCGACGGCTGGCACGCCGGAGTGATGCTCACGCGCAAGGACCCGTGGGAGGGGTGGGTCCGGTTCGAGGTGGCGCAGTACTGGGCGCTGCCGCCGGGGCGCGGACACGGCCGACGGCTGCGGGAGGAGGGTATGCGGCTCGCGGACCGGCTCGGCGTCGTGCTCGAGTTGGAGGCGATGAACCCGGGCCTTGCCCGCGGGATCTACCATCGGGCCGGATTCGAGATCGCCCCGGGGCAGCAGGAGCACCGACGCCCGAGGATGCGTCGCGTCCCCCACGCACACGGCGGACCGTCCGGACCGCTCGCGGCCACAGACGACGTGGCACACGTGGACACCCCGTAGCCGACGGACGTGTGTCCGAGGCGCTGCCCGATGGCAGCGGCTGGTTCGTCGCCATCCGGCCTGGCGGACTACTCGTTCGGGCGCGCGGGCAGCAGTTCGGCGAGTACGCGGGTGATTCCCGCCGCGTCGGTGCGCGCCAGCGGTCCGCGCTCCTCGGGGCGGTAGGCGAAGAACTCAGCGCCGATCGCGTCGGCGACGGCCAGCAGGTGGCCGGGGAAGTCGCAGATATCTACGTAGGTGCGCCCCTGCGCGTGCAGCCGGGTCTCGATCCGGCGCAGCACCCGGGCCATCGACAGGGCCCGGCCCAGCTCGATGCCGTAGTTCGTGTGGAACTCGTGGCGGGTGCCGTACACCCGCCCGTCGGTGATGTACGCGGCCACGCGAAGGTCGGCGTACTGCTGGGCGTCGTGGCCATGGTCGGTGTAGGAGGGGTTGAAGATCCGTCCGACCTCAGTCGGGTCGAAGGTGTCGTCGGCGGTGGCCACGTAGACGACGTTGCCGGTGACCTGGGTGATGCCGAACTCACGCTCGATGCGTACGGACATGCCGATCGTGCGCTTGCGCGAGGGACGGCGAATGGTGCTCATGGGTGTATGTACTCCAAACGGGAAGGGGCCGCCGGGATCCCGGCGGCCCACGCGGGTAACCGGGGTCAGGCGCGGCGAAGCCGCAGCGCCAGTCGGGCGGCGAAGTAGCCGTAGTGCGCTGCGCGTGCCTCGTAGTAGAAGATCGCCAGACCGAGTGCGGCGGCGAACGGGTCTTCGTCGTCGAGCACGTCGTCCGCTTCGAGCGCGGTGTCCAGCAGGAAGATCCCGAGTTCGCGTCGTGCGAGGGCGAGCGCGGCGTAGGCGGCGGTGGTGTAGGCGGCGCGGTGCTGCTCGGGGGTCTGGCTGGCCCGGCCCAGGGCGAGGGCGAGGCCGAGCACGTGGTGCGCGCCGGGCTCGTCGGTGCAGCGGGAGATCAGCAGCTCGCAGGTGAGGGGCTGGTCGAGCGCATCGAGCAGGTCCGCACCGGTCTGGGTGCGCATGGTGTGCACGGCCGGGCCTTGTCCGCGTACGGCGGCTTCGACCAGCGCGCGCGGGGATGGGCGGGGCGCTGGGGGCGCCGGGGTGAGGCGGGGAGCGTCGAGCAGGATCGTCATGGAGTCCGTCCCGAAGGTCGCGGGGTCGGGCCGTTCGGCCCGCTGGCGCGCCCCGGGCCAGTACACCGATCCCGGCCCCGGTCCAGGCTCGCGCGCAGCGCGACCGCGCAGCGGCTCCGGCCTTGACCGGGCGAGGCCGGGCGGTGTGCTGAGCTACGGGCGACAGCGAGGCCGGCCCGCCATCGCGGCCGGGACCGGTGGCCGGTGAGCCTACGCGCCGCCGACCCGACCGCCGTACGCCCGGGAAGTCGTCGACCGGGCGCAGGCTGAGCGGGTGCTAGGCGGGATCGAGCAGAAGACAGCGCACCGCGCCCTCGGCGTGGGACTCCAGGTGCTCGGGCACGTACGGCAGTTGCGCGCCGGTTCCGCAGGCGTCGCCCAGCAGCAACTGCACCTCGCGGAGATCGCGTGGGTCGTAGCGGCCGAACTCGGCGGCCAGCGGCGCGGGCAGTTCGGGTAGCGGCTCGCCGTCGTCTTCGCTGAAGTCGAGCACCACGGCGCCCTCGGCGGTGAGCGCGAGCTCGAGGTACCGGGCGTCGTCGACGCTGTCGGCGATGACGGTGACATACGCGGCCTCCGGATACATCGCGCGCAGCGCGCGGGAGAGCAGTCCGAAGAGTTGATAGCCGAGCGTGTTCAGGGCGAGGCGTTGTGCGTCGAACTGGTCGGCGAGCGGAAGTCGGTCGGTGGTGTCCATCGGGTTGCTCCTAAGCGTGGAAGGGAGGGGCGGCCGGGCGTCGGGCCCGGCCGCCGGTGAAACCGCCGAGTCTGAGATTCAGACCGGCGGGGCGATCAGAAGGGCATCGGTGCGGTGTCCCGGTCGCGAGGGGTGTGCCGCTCGAAGGCGTCGGCCAGTCCCGGCAGGTCGGTCATGGCGGAGGGGGCGGCCGGGTCCGGATCGAGCCGGTGCTTGACGAAGCGCGTGCCGATGATCTCGCCGATGCGCACGACCAGTTCGGGATAGTCGTGGCGGTCCGGCACGCGCAACCCGATAGCGGCCTGCCTGGCGAACGCCTCGTCGATCTGGCGCATCCGGCGGGCCATCTGCTGGGCCCGACGGGAGCCGATCACGCCGTGCAGCAGCCGGTAGCCGTGGTGCGACTCGTAGAAGTGCCGACCGTCGTAGCGGGCGGTGATCTCGAAGCCCTCCAGTTCCAGCGCGGCGGCGGGGTGGTCGATCTGGTCCTGGCAGCACGCGTGAAAGGCGAGGTCCGCGCGTTCGCCCGGCTCCAGGTGCGCGGGGCGCACGCTGATCTCCGCCGTCAGGTACGTGGACCGGTGGCGCTCGACGTACGTGCCCTGGTGGCGGTCGACGCGCCGCAGGAACAGGCCGGTCTCCAACTCGCGGGCAACCGGCTCGGGGTCGTGTTCGTCGCGGTGCATGCCGCGGCTCCTTTTCAGGTCGAAAGGCTGGGCCGCTCGGCCCGGCCGGGACGGTCGGGGGCAAGGGCTCACGCGGTCGGTGCGCGGGCCGGGGGCCGGGCCGCCGGTAGGCGGCCCGGCGGCGGGGTCACGCCTGCGGCAGCGGCTCGACGGACAGGGTGTTGAGCTGGCGCAGCCGCGGGCCGGTCGCGGGCGGCGGGGTGAGCAGCGGGTGGCCCTGGACGGTGACGCGGGTACCGCGCTTGAGCTGGTCGAACATCACGTCGGCCACGGTGCCGCGGGCGGCGGTGCACTCGATGTGGACGGTGCGCTTGACGGCGGGGGCGCCGGGGGCCGGGGAGGAGGTCAGCTCGGTGGCCAGGGTGAAGTAGGCCAGGCCTCCGCCGCCGGGCAGGTCGCGAAAGCGCGTGTCGGCGGAGACGGTGCCGGTCAGGGTGACGGGACAGGTCGCGGGCATCGCAGTGGTCCTTGTCTGTCTCGGGCCGCCGGTGCGGCCCCGTGGGGGTTGACGGACCAGGTCCAAGCTCGAACGGGCGGCGCGGGGCAAGGCTCGGCGCAGCCGACCGCGAAGCGGCTTGGCCTTGACGCGCGCCGACCGGGGGTGCTGACCTGCTCGGGAAGGCAACCTCCGGGGATGTACCAAGCCCAGAGGCGACAGGACCCGTAGATGCTGCGGTATCCGGAGGCCGACCGGCCCGGCCCGGCGAGCAGTATTTGCACGCCCGGAGCCGGGGCGGCCTACCACCCGGCCACCCGCTGGCCGGCCCCGGCGCCCAAGCTCCCGCGCGCACCGGCAGCTCGGGGGTACCGCGCGCGGTTGGGCCGACGTCGTTCGACCAACCTGCGCGGCGCGTCCCGCCGAGGGCGCCCGCTGCCCGCCGCCTCGGACGGCACAGCTGCCCAGGTCAACCCCGTCGAGCCGGGCTGGCGGAGGTGACCCGCGCCGGGACACGGCGGCCCCGCACCTGCGGTGAGCACCGCCGGAGCAACGGCGCGCCAACGCAGCAACCCGCGCGATCTGAATATGAACCACTTGCCTAGCGGGGTCCGCCGTGTGAGGGTGGGAGCCGGTCAAACGGATGAAAAGGCGCGGATAGTGGACATGGATACCGAGGAGCGGACAGTGCCGTGGACGGCGGCGGCAGCCGCACGGCTGGACCGGCTGGCGCAGGCCGTGCCCGTGATCGCGCGCGAGCCGATGACCGAGGAGCTGCTTGCCCGCATGAGCGGGTCAACGGGCATCGCACCGCTGAGCGCCGAGCAGGTCGCGGCGCTGCGCCACGGCCCCGCCCCGGACGTCGACGAGCAGCATCTGACCGGTCTGACCTCGGTGTACCTGCTGGACGCGGAATACCTGTGGAACGAGCTGCGCGCGGCCGACCTGGACGCGGAGCTCGCCGCGATGGCGCAGCTGCACCAGCGGGGCGCGGTCCTTCACCCGTGCACCCGGTGGGGCAGGCCGCCGCGCCCGACCGTGCTGCTGCACATGATCGAGACCGCCCGTGAGATCGACAAACTCCCCGACAACGAGGACGGCGACCGCGAGACCGATCCGCGGCCTCGACGCCGCTGGACACGCGTGGTCGGCAGACTGCTGCGACGGCACACGGCGACCGCACGCGCGGTCTGACCGGGCGGGCCGATACGGCGCTGAGGGTTGCCGGGCATTCGGCTCCCTGGCCGCGCCGCCCGGTTTACGATGGAGTTCGGCGCCCTCCCCCCGGGCGCCGCGCTCTCCGCGCACGCGCGGATCGAGCCACCTCGGCCCCGCGCTCTCCCCCCAGCGCGGGGCCGTCGGCTTCTTCTGCTGCCCTAAGCGAGCGGCACGGTGCCGTACCCGGGGCGGTTGACGATCGAGGGCGCGTCGATCTGTGTGAAGCCGATCATCGCGACCTTGTAGTAGACGGTCTGGGCTCCCCGCGTCACGGCGACCGTGTCGCCCACACTGAGCGAGCGGTTTCCGCGCTCGCGGTAGTCCACTGCGCGCTGATCCGGTGCGGCGCTCAGGCCGACCTCGGCGGGGTGGTGGCCGATGTTCAGCAGCGCGAACACCTGCTCGCACAGGACCTCGTCGGCGAGGTCGCCGGGGTCGATGACGGTGGTGAACACGACGGTCATCGGGTGGCCCGGCTCGTAGTGCCAGACGTGGATGCCCTCGGCGGTGCCGATGTTGTGCAGCGCGTCCAGGCGCGCGGCGCCCTCGGGGATGCGGTCGGCGTGCGGGCGCTCGGCTTCGGGCGGTGGGAAGGCGGTCATCGGGGGAGCTCCTGTCGTGGCGGGACCGGCGGCCGGTCCATCTCGTGGGGACGGGCCCCCGGTCAGCACGCGGGCACGCCGACCGGGGCAGGGATCGGCGCAGCCGACCGCGTAGCGGCCCTGTCCTTGCCGCGGCCGGCGCGTGTGCTGCGCTGGCTCCGGCCCATGGCGGACAGGCTGACGATCAACTGCTGCCCGTGACAGAGAGCGGAGCCGCGGCTCCTCGGGACTCGGCGCGGCCGTGGTAGAAGGCTGTGCTCCCGCGGTTCGCTGCGTGAGTGGATCGCCGCTGCCCCGCTGTGGGACAGTCGCGTCCGTGCCGGTAGCAGAGCTCGTCCTTAGGTATATCCAGACATTCATTTGGCCGGTCGTTGCGGTCTCTGCGCTCGTTGTGTTGCGCAAGCCCCTTCGGCGTCTACTCGGCCGTCTCATGTCCGCCGAGGTTCCCGGGCCCGTCAAGCTGACGTTCGCGGAACTAGCCGTCGAAGCGCGAGAAGCGGTGGAAAGGGTCACGATCCCGGATGCCGAGCCCGGTCCTGGGCTCTCCGCGGATGCGGGCTCCCAGCCGCAGCGGCAAAGCGGCGCATCCGCCCTCCTGCCGCTGGACTTCAAGCAGTTGCCCCCCGACGAGCAGGCGATGCGTGCAACCAGGGCATGTCAGGAGCTTGAGGAACGGCAGGCGGCGCTGACCGATCCGGATTGGACGTCGGCCACGTCGAGTCGCCGCAGGATTCACACCACGTGGGCGACGCTGCTGGCGAATCTGCACGCCGGTCTCGTCGAGATCGTTCCGCTCGGCTGGTCGTCAACGGATCAGTACACCAATGTGCTGGCGATGCTGGACGGCCTCTATGCCGCCACGGGGATTCCGGCCGTCCGAGCGGTCGGCGACGCGCTGCGGCAGCTTGCCGCCACCGTCGAGTATCCGGCTGTCGAGTTGAGCGAACAGGATGCCGAGGAGTTCGCGCGCACCGCGCAGCAACTCGCGGGCAAGCTGATCTCGATCATGAGGCGGTTCAGGAAGCTGCTGTCGTGGGCGCCGTACGAGGTGAGATGAGGATTCCCGAGTCGGGCGAGGCCTGACCGGCGCGGCCTGGTCTCGCGCCGTCAGGTGCGCTGGACGCACGTGCCGCCGCGCGGGCCAAGGGTGATGCGGAAGTCGGGGTGATCGAACGGGATGCCGGTGTCGGAGAAGCGGTGCGCCTCTTCCAGCATCTCCCGGTCGGCCACGCGGTAGAGGTCGAGGTGCGGGTCACCGCCGCACGGGCTGGCCGAGGCGCGGTCGGCCAGGTCCAGGGCGGCTTCGCGCTGCGAGACGTACTCGTGGAGCTCGGCGCGGCAATATCCGGGAAGCGTCAGGTAGCCCACGTAGCGAGGTAGAGCGGTAATGGCGGACATCGAATCTCCGAGGGTGATGACAGGGGATGTCGGCGGGGGCGGCGTGGCCGTCCCCGCTCGGGGAACGGTTAGGCGCTCAGCGCGCCGAGCTGGAGGAGGTACGGACCGCGGCGTACTACCTCGAGCGATGCCAGGGCGTCGAGCTGGGGTGAGGTGCCGAACAGGTCATCGAGCAGGTCGCGGGCCGCACGCCAGTCCTGCTCCCAGGACCCGTCGGAGGCCAGCGTGAGGCTCCACGGCGCGAGCTGGTGCGCGCGCAGCAGGATCGCGGTCACGGCCAGGTCGTAGGGCAGGGCGCGGGTTTGGACGTAGTCGAGCTTGAACGGCTCGCCGGCCTCGGTGTGCTCGGTCAGGCCCGAGCCCGCGGCGGGGGCCAGGACGAAGTTCTCGCCGGTGTTCGGGCGTACGCCGTTGAACGCGATGATCGACTCGTTCAGAAGCGGCTGCCCGATGCCGGTCGGGCCGGCCAACGCGACCCCGCGCTCGGACAGGCTGGCGAGGATCAGGTGGGCGTCGGCCAGCAGTTGCGGGAACGCCGCCGTGAACTCGGTGGAGTCGGGCTGGTAGGCCCAGTAGTGCGTGTAGACCATGGAAGGGGTCCGTCTCGCTCGGGGCCGCTTGCGCGGCCCGCCGGGTGGTGACGGACCTCCGGTCAATCGCGCCCGGACCGGTTCGGGGCAAGGGCTCGGCGCAGCCGACCGCGCAGCGGCTCGGCCCTTGAGCCGGGCCGGCCGGGGGTGATTCCCCTCGGGCGGCACCACCCAGGGCCGCCGCCTGGAGCGGGGGGACGGATTGACCACGGCGCCCGCGGCGGGGCGTACCGACGGCGCCCAGGTTCGCCATCACCGCTTCCTGCTCGGCCTTCAGACACGCTACGGCGTTCAGATTGACGGAGCGCTGCCCGGAGCGCTCGATCAGGACGCCGAGGCGGCCTGGCGCCAGCGCGTTCAACAGGCCGCCGCTGATTGCGCGGCCGGCCACGGCCCGGTGTCGGTGCGGTGGCCGGGCATCGAGGCGCTCACCGTCCGTCCGGATGAGGCGACGATCGGGGACAAGCTCACCGGTCCTCTGATCGAACTGGACGCCGGAACGCGGCTACTGTCCAAGCTCGACGGCAAAGGTGAGCAGACCAGCGACGCGGGCATCGCGTGGGTGTGGATGGAGGACCACAACGAGGTGATGAGGTTCGTCCCGTTCTCCTCCGCACCACTGGAGAAGAAGATCGCGCAGTTCCACGATCTGGCTGGGGCGCTGCTGGAGCACCACGGGCACCTCGCCGGCATCGTCTGGACCCGTACGCACCGGGCCGGCGGTCAGGTGCGTGCCGTCACCGAGCACACGGAGCAGGGATTCGCGATGGTGCGCGCCCTACCCGGGGGCCGGGCGCGTGAAAGCGTGGTGATCCATCGGCGGATCGTGCTGCCCGATCAGACCAACGCGGTCATGCGGCTGATCGACCGCGAGCCTGAATGGCTTGATCACGCGCTGGCACGCCTGGGATATCCCGGCGGATTCGCCGCGCTGCTCAAAAAGCCGCCGACTCCGGCAACAGCCCTGTGGACGCCGCGATCCTAGGAACGAAAGCTGGCGCAGAGCGGCGCGGGAGCGAGTCGGCGCGGGCAGCCCGCGCTGCCCTCGGCACACGGCCGAGGGCAGCGCGGGCTGCGGTCAGACGGCCGCGAGCTTCATGGCGCGGATGGCGCTGGCTTCCAGGTCGTGCGCCTCGTCGGGGTCGGTGATGGTCTGGGCGAGGCTGGTGACCGCGTGCAGGACGCCTCCGGCGTTGTTGACTCCTCCGCGGATGAAGTGTTCGAGGATGCCTTGGCGTTGGGTCTCGGTGTAGTGCAGTTTCTGCCCGACGCGGGTGATCATCTGCTCGGTGTCGCCGACCGGGGCTCCGGCTGCGCGCTCGATCGCCGCGATCTCGTCTCGGACGAACACGGGGTTGAGCACGGTGCGCACGACGTCCCGGGTCTGCGAGGTGATCAGGGTGAGCAGGCGGCGCTGGGTGGCGTCGCTCCAGGCGATGCGTCCTTCGGCCAGGCGGGAGCCGAGGTGGACGCTGCGGGCGGCGTGGTGGGTCAGGACCAGGCCGTTCTCGCAGACCTTGACCCGCAGGTAGGGCACGAGGGAGAAGGCGCCGGAGCCGACCTCGGAGTTGGAGAAGATGAACCCGGCCGAGACGATCGGGTTGTCGGTGCCGAGGGCTCCGGAGAAGGGGCTGCGGTAGCCGTCGAGCAGGACCGGGGCCAGGGCGGTGACGGAGGGGGCCTCGACGCGCACGTGCATGCGCCGCTCGGAGAGGTCGGCGTTGTTCACGCGGGTTTCGATCCCGGAGTCGCGCACCCCGTCGAGCACGGCCACCAGCACGTCGAGGTTGTCGACGATGCGGTAGGAGTTGGACAGGAACGCGCGGGCGACCGGTCCGGTTCCGTCGTCGGCCAGGGCGCGGACCATGTAGCGGCGTCCGGGCGAGCGGCGCAGCCAGCCGTTGACGTTCGCGTCGTAGAGTTCGGGGGCCTCGGTGCGCGTCTTGCGCAGGTAGGCGACCGGGATGCCGAGCTTGTCGGCTATGCCGGCGTCGCACACGGCGTTGGGGGTGAAGCGTCCGGGCCGGGAGGTGACGCCGTCGGCGGTGATCTCGTGGTCGGCGCCGGCGAGGAGGAGGGCGCCGTTCTCGGCGGTGATGGCCTCGGCGGGCAGGACGAGGTCGAGCTTGCGCTGCTGCTCGCGCTGCAAGACCTCGATGAGGTCTTCGAGGCCGGCGTTGCGCAGCACGCCGTCGGCGGAGCGGGCGCGCACGGGCGGGTTGGCGTTGAGCATCGGGATGCCCCTTTCGGGAGATGGGTCTCGCCTCGGCCGGGTGGCTGAAGCGGGCCCCGAAACCAGCGCGCGACTCGGTCCGGGTCAAGGCTCGCGCGCAGCGCGACCGGAGGCCGTCAGGGCCTTGACCCAGGGAACGGGGAGTGCGCTTCGGTAGGCCCGGATTCGGCGCCGAGCACGAGGTGCCTGCACCCCGAAGGGCGAGCTGTTGACCACGTGCCGGTGACGGCGCGAGGGGGAGGGGACCGCCGTCCAGCTCGCGCAAGCGGACGAAGCACCTGGCTGTGAGCCAGGAGCGATCCCGATCCGGCACCCGCCGCGCACGAGGCGCGAGGGCCCCGGCCGGACGGTGGGAAGGGGCTTCGCGGCCTGGAAGAGCCTCGGCCGGTGAGCACAGGCGGGCGTGTGCGTATCCTGCGACGTTGCGTCCGATGGCGGGGCGTGTCATTGTGGTCGGCACAGCACGCAGGGCTGCCGGCCTTCGCAGGGCCGGGACAGTGGTACAGCAGGCCCCGGAGCCTTGGTCTGTACCCGAGGAGGACCAAGTGGTCCGCTGCGGGAAGCGGTAAAGGCTGTCCAGGTTCGTGCAGTGACACACTTTGATCAAGATCGTCCGGGAGGTCTGGAAGGTCGAGTGTTGTCATGGCTGGACGCCGTCGCAGTCACGAAGCAGCCGCCGCGCGGGCTCGATTCCTGGGTGAAGCGGGTGTCTCCGCCCGCTACGCCGTCGGTACGAACACCACGGTCGTGATCGACGAGTGCTCGCCCGCTCAGCGCTCGGTGCGCGCGCTCCTCGCGCTGCTCGCGCTCAACGACGAGCCGCTGGAGAAATACCCGTTCAACCACACGAACGCTTCCGGTCTGGTGACGTACTCGTTCACCCTCTCCCCGCGCCGGGGGGCCCTGCTGATCGTCTCCCGGGCCCCGGACAACATCGCACGGCGGATCCTGGGGGCAGAGGCGGGGTTCCGCTTCGCCGGTGAGGCGGTGACCACGGCCGGGGAGTACATCTACCGCCTCGTGCATGTTCCGTCCGGGGCCGTGGTGATCTCGACCGAGGACCGAGGCACTCTTGCCGGCGTGCGCTTTGCCATGCGTGAGGATGTGCCGCCGTTCACTGCTCAGGACCTCGGCGTCCCGGTGACCGCGCGGGAACAGGAGATGTTCGAATACGTCGACGGCCTCAGCAGCGATGTCCGCGCGCTGCTCGCGGCGTTATTCGTCCGGTTATCCGCGAGTGATCGACGTACCTGGGCGGTCGGGGCGTTCTTCGGGGATCCGCTTAGACGTCCGCCGGCGCCTTGGTGGGATCCGAACCCGCTTCGCGATGAGCACCGGTCTCTGCGCGAAATCGGCGCGAGATGGGAGCTGCGCTGGACCGGCCCGCCCTTCCCGGGCGACATCGTGGCCGCCTTGACGCAGCCGGTGTGCGGCCTGCGCGGCGCTTCGGCCCATGGACAGGTCGATGCGCGCGAGCGCGAGATCGTCTTCGGCAAAGCGCGCCTTCTGCTGAGGCCGAACTGATATGGCCAGGCAGATCAGCGGAAGCGCTGAGCTCAGGCGTACTGCGCCCGCGTGCCGGGAAGCGGCGTTCGGTCTCGCGCACTGGTCCCGGTCACGCTCGCGTCGCGAACCGACAAGGTGGGTGGCGCGATGATGGCGCAGGTGATCGGCGCTGGCGGTTACGGAGTGGCGGCGCTCGGGCTGCTGTGCGTGTTCTGTCTCGCGGTTCTCGCGCTGGCATTGCGCGGAGCCAACGCCGAGCAACGCCCGGAGATCCTGCGCGCGCTGGCGGAGGTGTTCATGTCGCTGCGCGGGCGCCAGTTAACGCGTAGCGCCGACCGCGCGACAGACCGAAGCTCATCGAGTCTGGCACCCGAGGATGGCGAGCGTGGTCAATGAGCCCCTCTGGTTGACTCGGCCGTTCGCCGTCGAACTCCAGTATCGGCGGGCACATCGGTGCGGGTCGGAGCACGGTGGTCGTGCTCCGACCCGCGGATCGTTTACCGTGCCAGGTGCGCGCGTACCTGCGCGAGCGCGAATCCCAGGAGATTCAGCCCCGGCCAGGCTGCGGGATCGGTGGCGCGCGGGTCGCTGTCGCGTAGGCCGATTCCCCAGATCCGGTCGTAGGGGCTCGCTTCGACCAGCACGCGAGTGCCGGTCGCGGCGAGGAATTCGCCGAGGCGCGGGTTCTGGTGGAACTTGGCGACGTTGCCGAGGAAGACGGTCTCGCTGCGGTGGCGGACCCACGTCTTCTCGTTGAACCCGGCCACTTGGCGGCCGAGCCGCTTGGCGTCGGCCGGGGTCCGGGCGGCGAGGATTCGGGCCTCGGTGTCGGTGTCCGCGAACAGCCGGGCTTTCGCGGCCATCATGAAGTGCTCGGCGCTCGGGTAGCTGACGCCGTTGACGGTGAAGCGGGCCGGGTACCACTGGCTCAGGCAGCCCGTGCCGATCGATCCGTCCGGTTCGGGGCGGTGGCCCCAGAACATCAGCCACTGCGGGTGATCTCCGCCGCGGATCGCGGCGGCCAGTTCGTCGCGGGTGCGCGCCTGTTCGGCGAGGGCGTGGGGAGCGGGGCGGTCGGTGGACATGTTCGAACTCCGTTCGGGAAGGGGAACCGCGGGCGAGTTGCGGGAGGGAAGGCACGGGCGGCCGGGCCTCGATATCGGCCCGGCCGGCTCGGGTCAGACGGCGCGCAGGTCGAGCACGGGCATCCACACATGCTCGCCGTGCTGGGTGCACAGCTCGTCCGGCAGGTCGGCCAGCTCCGCGCCCGCGTCGGCGGCGGAGAGCAGGTAGGCGCGGATGGTCTCGGGCACGCGGTAGTCGACGTGTTCCCAGTCCGCGTCGAACTCGCCGGGCAGGCCGGGCAGATGTTCGTCGGCGGTGAACCGGTGCTGGACCGCGCCGCGCTCGTCGAGCAGCGCGATCAGGCCGAACACGGTGGCGCTGTTGCCGGGATCGTCGCCGTCGAGCCAGACGTAGGCGGCAGCGGGGAACATCGCCGCCAAGGTGCGCGTGGCCAGCGCGATCACCTCGCCGGCCTGCTCCTGATGGCGCTGCTCGGCCTGGTGGAAGGCTTGAAGTGTATGGGGCATAAGGGCTTCCTGATCTCACGGGGCCCGAGGTGCGGGCCGCGGTGGTTTGCGACGCAGGTCGATGACCGGGGCCGGGTCGGCGCCGTCGCGGTGGAGCGCCCGAGCGCAGCGAGGACGAACGACCGGACGCCGACGAAGCCCGGTCCTGGTAGACCCGCGTCGGCGCGAACCGCCACGCGCCCGGCGGCCGGGAACGGAAAGAAGCCCGGAGCCGACCCGCCGAGCGCCACTTCCGGCTCGGTAGCCCGGATCGCTCGTATGGCGGATGGCAGCACCAGTGCTCGTCACTGAGCGTGATGCGTTGGACGCCGGGTGCTAGCGTACTTTGGCGTGGATCATTCACGCCGCAAGCTAGCGCGCGGGACGCAGCGCTCCTCGAGTGCGCCTGAGTGTGCGGCGTTCGCTTCTGACGCGGGCGAGCAGGCGTGTGCGCGGTTGGGTATGGCGCTGGCCGCCGATCCGGCGGATCCGATGCAGATGGTGGCATTGCCCGCGCTGGTGCTGGACACGGTGGTCGCGCAGTTTCCGAGGCTGCCGGCCGGGCGGTGCGTGGACGACTGCGTGGTGCTGATGCACGCCTACGCGGACCTGGGCATCCGAGCGCAAGTACGTGCCGCGGTGATCACCGTGACGGGCGGCGGGGACGGAGAGTTCTTCGTCCACGGCGCGCTGGTTCCGCAGTGGACGGGCGAGGTGTTCGACGGGCACACCGTGCTCTGGCTGCCGGACGCCGGATACCTCGTCGACCCGACGGCACAGCAGTTCCCTGAGATCGCCGAGCACGGCAGCGGCCCGATCCTCGCCTGGGCCGACGGGTCCGGCGCCGATGGCGGCGCGGTGCGGGTGCGGCTACGCCGCGGGACGGCCCGGGTTGGCTACAGCCTCGCTCTAGCCGAGGTGGGCGCGGCGGTTCTCGGCCACCGGGTGGCGCGTGCCGAGGCCCAGCGCAATCGAGACCGAGGCATGAACGTGGCCGCGACCGTGGTGGAGACGCTGGCCGAACTGCTCGACCCCGTCGACGCGGCGCGGATTCCCCATCCGCGCGGCTGCGCGCTCGTGCGCGCGGCGCACGGGCTGCCCTGTGTCGTCGACGACTCCGGCTTCCGGCGCTTCCTGGTCTCCGGCCCGGGTGGGCAGGCGGCGGTGCGCCTCGACCAGATCCCCCTGCCGTCCGGGACGGCGCCGCGCGCCGCCGTGTCGGTGCACGAGTAGCGCACACTGCGGCACCCGGCGAGGGCAACGCGATCCGTCGAGAGCGGATCCACCGGCCGACGCGGTGGCTCGGGTACGACGTGCGGTCGCCGCCGTTGCCTGGTTCACGCCGCGCACGTGCTCAGTGCGAGTCGGGCGCACCGTGGCTCACCGGGTGGGTCCTCGGCGGACGTCGGAGATCCCCGCGTGGCCCCAAGACCGCGCGGGGATCTCGGGGCTACCCCGCGGGCCGGCTGTTCGCGGCGGAGCGAGCCCGCTCGATGTACCGGCTGCTTCGCTCAGCTACCTGCTTGTCCTCGCGGGCGTGGCGGCGGAAGACCTCGGCGTAGCGCGAGGCCCAGTTCGAGTAGCCGGGCACATGGACGTGCAGCTCTGCTTCACGGTCCCAGGAGTCGGCTTCTTGCAGGTTCTCCTGCTCGCTGTACTCGTACTTCTCGGCGATGACCCGGGCCAGGTCGATCAACCCGGGGTCGGCGGGTTCGCCAGGCTGGTCGTTCGCGATCGTGGTCATCGCTCACCTGCCGCAGGGAACTGGACGGGCAGGATCTGTGCTGCGCGCAGGATCTGCGGTCCGCCGCTCAGCGCGACGTGCGCGTTGAGCGGGTCGGCGTCGCTGTCGGCGTCGAACAGGCAGGCCAGCAGGGCGCGGGCCGGCCGCCAGTGTTCGTCCCAGCGTCCGTCGGAAGCGAGTGCGATGTGCCGGGGCGTGAGCTGGTGGGTGCGCAGCAGGACGGCGGTGACCGCCAGGTCGTAGGGCTTGCCGGCGGTCGTGCACTGGTCCAGGTGGAAGCTGTGCCCGGCGGGGGTGTGCCGGATCGTTCCGTTGCCGGTCGCTTCGAGCAGGAACGTGTCGTCGGCGTCCGGGCCGGCGCCGTTGAACGAGATGGCGAGACTGGTGACCTCCGGGTCGCCGTGTCCGGCCCAGTTGGCGATCGGCACCTGCCGGTCGGCGAGGGCGGAAAGGATCTCGCGGGTATCGTCGGCCAACTGCTCGAAGGCCGCCTGGAACGCGGCGTCTGGCATGTAGGCCCAGGAATGCATGTAGCCCATCGCATGTAGTCCGTCTCTGCGCGGGGCCGCCGGTCGCGGCCCGTCGGGTGGTGACGGACCCTGGTCGATCGCGCCCGGCCCGGTCCGGGGCAAGGGTGCGAGCGCAGCTCGCCCGCGCAGCGGCACCGGCCCTTGCGGCGGCGCCGGGCGGTCGTGATTCCCGTAGGGCGCCACCACCCAGGACCGCGCCCAGCCCGACTCGGCAGACGGTCACCGGGTCTCGGCGCGTTGGGCGACAGCGCCTCGACGCGAGCAGGACTAATCCGGCGGGAGCGGGCGCAACTGTGCCTTGCGTTCGGCCGCGAGGTGAGTCTGGGATGCGGCCAGATGCGCGTAGGCGTCTGCGATCAGCGGTTCGCGGTACTCGGCCGGCGCGATCGCGGCGGCGAGCAGGTCCCGGCTGGCGAGGTAGGCCGCGGAGGCGGCGTGGTGCAGCCGGCCGCCTACCCCCGGGACGTTGAGCGCCCCGGCGATCAGGGTTTGCAGGTACAGCAGCTCGGTCGCGGCGTCGTTCTCCTTCCCGCCTCGATTGAGCTGATCGGTCAGACGGTTCGAGGCGTGCTGGCCCAACTCGGCCGGAAGCCGCGCGCACAACCGTGCGAGCAGCGTGGCGAGATCCGCGACGAGGTCGGCGTGCACCCAGGCATCGGAGGCCGTGGCGGATACGGCCTTGGCAAGATCATGCAGCGACGCCGCGGCAGCTTCGCGTTGGGCAGCGGTCAGGCTCGACGGCGGCGGCTTACGCGACGCCACCGGTCACTCGGCTGCGGCGCAGGCGCGCAGCGCGGGGTCGGCCTTGTGCTTGGCGACGCCGAGCGCGGCGATCCACGGATCATCGAGCTTCGCGTGGGTCGCGGCCATCCGCTCATCCCATGCAGCGCGATACGCCGCCACCGAATCCGGATCATCCGCCTCCGCCAACCGGGCGCACGCCGCGTTCGCGGCGTTCCAGCAACGCTGGATCTCCACCACGCGGGCGGGAAAGACCCAGGTCTCGCCCTTGTAGTCAAAGGCGAGCTCGTCAGCCCCAGACTCCGATTCGCTCATATGTTCAATGTAGCCGAGCTGGCCGCCGGATAGCCACCGCCGCGCCGACGGCCAGACTTCGACTGGCCGCGGAGAGGAGGACGTGGGGCTTCAGCATGGACCGAACCTGCCGAGCGTTCCGATCATCGGGCAGCGCGTGAGGGAAAGCGTGGAGTGGGCGTCTCGGCCGGGCCGCGCGGTCGGGGTTCACCGTTGCGCTGCTGGTGCAAGCGCTAAGGGGATCGAGTCCTAAGAGGCGGGCGGCGGTGACGGGTGCCACGATCGTGGCTGCCCGGTGATCAGTCCTCGGCGAGGACGATGCGCAACGGTATGTCACGCGGGCCCGCGCCGTAGCGTGAGCGTACGGTGCGCTCACTCACGCCGAGGGCGTTCGCGACGGCCGCGAAGCCGGGCCCGGCGTTCAGGTCGTAGCTGACGGCCTGCTCGATCACGGCCTCGACCAGGCCGCGCAGTTCGACCGCCGCCAGGGTGTAACCGGCGTTCGGTGCACCCTCGACGGTCAGCGCGTCGGCAGTGGCGAGCAGACGTCGCACGGCGGCGCGCACGCGCTCGGCGAGGTGTTCGCCGAGCGCTTCGGCGGGATTGAATGGGGCTTTACTCGCAGACATGCAGGCTCCTGATAGACGAAGGGCACTGGTTGGGTGGTCCGGCCGGGGATTTCCGGCCGGACCGGGTCAACGCGGTGCGCCGATCGGTTCGCTGTTCGCGGTTTCGGCGTCCCGGTCGCGCGCTGTCTCTGCGGAGACCGGTTCCTCGCGCGCGGCCAGGCGTGCGGTGCGCGCGGTGTGTTCGCGCAGGCGCCGGTTGAGTTCGGTGGCCTTGTTCGTGCCGATGTTCAGTCCCTCGCGCAGCGCGTCGCGCGTGATCGGGCGGCCGTGCTCGGCCCGGTGCTCGGCGTCCAGGCGCAGCGCGCCGGTCCACAGTTCCTGCTCGAGCCGTGTGGTCGCCGCTCGCACCACGTCCCGCCGACCCCGTTCGGGCCTGGCGTCGGACTGAGCGTCGGGAGCAGGTCCGGCTGATTTCTCGGCCTCAACCGGCGCCGCGTCGACCTCGGCCGGTCGCGGCGCCGTTTTCTGCGGCTGCCGAACATACTCGGTCAGCGCGGCTGCGCCGGAGTCAGTGGCGGGACGGGTGTGGATCTGGCGCAGCAGCCACGGGCCGGTGTCGGCCCAGCAGATCAGCAGGATCGGGCCGATCGCCTCGACGGCGGCGGTGCCGTACTGGCCGCGGGTGACCGCGTCGGCGGTGTTCAGCGCGAGGGTGAGCAGCCCGCAGAAGGTCAGTAGTCGGCGCGGCTTGGTCAACTGGTCGTCGTCGTAGCCGAGCGAGGCCAGATGGCGTACGCCGAGCAGCAGGCCGATGACGCTCAGATCGACGCTCGGGCCGATCAGCCAGGCGATCCAGCCCTCTATCCCCAGGCTGACGGCCAGGTGATGGGCGTTGCCGAAGCAGAAGGCGAAGCACATCCCGGATATCAGCAGTGTGATGGCGGTGATAGCGGCGCGGATCGGCCCCGCGCCGGGCGGGGCCGAGGTGCCGGGCGCGGCGGGGTTCATCAGGCGCCGATCAGTTCGCGAAGGTAGTCGTCGAGGTCGAGGTCTTCCTCCTCGACCTCGACGGCGTGGTAGCCGAGCCCGCGCTCTACGGTGTGTTCGGCATCGCCGCCGATAGCGTCGAGCAGGTGCATCAGATCGCAGATCAGGTCTCCGGCCATCTCCTCGACCCCGTCCACGCAGGCGCCGTTGTGCGGGCCGATCTGGCGGGTGCGCAGTCCGAAGGTGCGCAGGGCCTCGGCGGCCCAGGCGGCGCGGTCGAGGTTGTCCGGGTAGCTGTCGGATGGCTCGGGCTGGTACTGATCGAGGTCGACGGGGGTGTTCGCGCGGCCGGGGGCGTGCAGCGCGGTGCGCACGCGCGCGAGGACCGGGCGGGCGGCCTGGTCGAGGGCCTTCGCCGGGACGCTGTCGGCCAGGGCCTCGGTGACGGCGCGCTCCAGCCCGGCTAGGGCGGCGTGGACGCGGTGTAGGTGCGCGGCCTCGTCCTTGAGCGCGAGCGGGGCGGGCGTGTCGATGGGCGGGATGGTGGCTCCGGGTTTGACGACCTGGAGGTGGACGGGTGGCTGCGCGGCCGGGTGTGGGGCGGAGTGGTTCACGGTAGTCGGCTTTCTGTGCTGGTGAAGGGTGTGGGGCCTGGTCGGGCGGGATGCCGCCCGCCCGACCGGGCGTAGGTGGGGCTCGTGCTAGGTCGCGGGGCTGTGGATCACCACAGCTGTTCGGTCTCGAACTGTTCGGCGAGGCTGCACAGGAGGCGTCCGGTGCGGCAGAACTCTCCGCCCAGGACGCAGCAGGTGGTGCAGTGCTCGGAGTGGGTGTCGTAGATCGCTGCGGACAGTCGTGCCAGGCAGTGCTTCTGCGCGGCCAGGAGCCGGTCGAGCGCTGCGTTGAGCTTGGTCATGGCGCCTTCGATGACGGTGGCGGCGGTGGTCGGCTTAGGCCCGGGTGCCGCGCCGGGTGTCCGGCGCGGCCCCGGCGGGTCACGCCGCCGCGGTGGCCCAGGGGTCGGAGCTCTGGGTGGTCTGGCCGGCGTTGCCGCGCGGGTTCTTGGTCGGCTTGGCCTGGGCGTACTTCAGGGTCGGGCCGATCTCGGTGACTTCGAGCTCGGTGACCTGGCGCTTGTTGCCGTCGTCGGTGGTGTAGGAGCGCTGCTTGAGTTCGCCGGTGACCATGACCCGGTCGCCCTTGTTGATGGACTCGGCGATGTTCTCGGCTCCGGCGTTCTTCCAGGCGTAGCAGCGCTGGAAGAGGGTGTCGCCGTCCTTCCACTCGCCGGTGGAGCGGTCCATGTAGCGCTTGGTCTCGGCGACGGTGAAGTTGATGACGGCGCTGCCGTTCGCGGTGAAGTTCAGACGCGGCTCGTCGCTGACGTTTCCGACGATGAAGGTGAAGCTCATGGTGTGCTCTTTTCCGTGGGGTCTGCGCCCCTGCGGTGGGGCGCGGCCGGGCGGTCCGGCTGGTGTCGTGGTGACGGGCCACGGATAAAGCCTGCGGACGTGGTCCGGTGCAAGGGCTCGCGCGCAGCGCGACCGCCGTGGCGGCTTGGCCTTTGCGCCGGGCCTGGTCGTGGGCTCCGATGGGCGAGGAACCACAGCACGGGACGAACCGGAACCTGCGCTCTGGCCGGGGTGATCACGGGAAGGGTCTTCGCGCCGCGCGTGCCGCCGCCGGAACCTCGGGACGGCCGCCGACCGGCTGGAGATGGCGGCTGCGGACTCGCGCCGTCTCACCCGGCGACCGGAGGATGCTGCCCGGTGTGGGCGGGTGGGAGTCGAGCCCGACGCCCTCGCTGCCGCCTTGGATCGGGGTGTGTTGAGCCGTGCTGGTCGGGTGCGGTGCGGGTGGGGTCGTAGACTGGGGAGCGCTTCGATCGCCGATGAACGCCGCTGGTGAGCGCGTGTGGGCGGTGGTCGGGCAGGCGGCCGGCCGGTCCTTATGCCAAAGGCTCGTCGCTCCGCTCGCGGGGTGAGTCGGCCGACCGCCATAGCCTTCCGCCCGGCCCGTCACGGCGCCGAGCTCGAGGAGCGTCCCGGGGGCCGGTGGGCCTTGGCCGCCTGGTCGGCGTAGCGCGCGGCGGTGATCAAGCCGGTGCGGGCCCGGTGGAACTCTGCGGCCACCTCCTTCGGCGTCGCGGTGGCGCCGGTGATCAGCAGCATCCGGGCGGCGGCGGACACAGCCTGCTGGATTGCGGAGGTCGCCGGATCGATCGAGGCGGACAGCTGCGGCGGGTGGATCAGAGCGCTGTAGACGTTCAGGCGGAAAGCCATGCCCAGACGTGGCCGGTTGTAGAACAGCATTCCCAGTCCGGTGCTGTAGCCGGTCACGGCGGCCGGCTGGTACTGCTCGCCGGGCGCGTACAGGTCTGCCCTGGCGGCCAGGGTGTCGATCGCGGCGCTGATCAGCCCGGTGTACCAGGCGATCAGGGCGCCGGGCGGCAGGTTCGGGGCGGGCTGGTCCGGCGGCAGGATCAGCATGCTGGTGCACGCGGCCCGCAGGCCGTGCAGGATCTGCGCCTGCCCTTCGGTCGGTTCGGGCTGCTCGTAGTCGGGGTTCGGGTCGGTCACACGGTTCCTTCGCTGTGGTGGATGTCGGGTGGTTGATCTGTCGGGGTGCGCAGGCGGCGTCAGTCGTAGTCCGGGATCGGCAGGGTGCGCCACCGCTCGCCGGTCCACACCTGCCAGGTAGCGCAGACTCCGGCGTGGGTCGGGCGCGGTGAGAGCTGGCGGGCCAGGGCCGTGAGTTCGGCGTGGGTGCGCGGGCGGTGGTCGACCTCGGCCCAGCCGGTGATCCGCCCGGCGGTCACCTGCCGGGCGTAGGTGCCGGTGTGGCCGCGCACGTCGCGCACGATCGCGGCGCACTCGAACTCCTCGACCAGCAGCCCCATCACCTCCTGCTCGTCGAGCGCGCTCCCGTCGCGTCGGCAGTTGGCGGCGAACGCGGTGAAGTCCGCGGCGGTGAACTCCGGCTCCTGCTCGACCGGGAAGAACTCGGTCTCCTGGCCGTTGCCCGCGTTCTCGATGGTGCCCAGGCGCCGGTCCTCGAGCCGCACGTGCGCGACCCAGCACAGGCCCCTGGCCATGGCCAGTTCGCTCACGGCCACAACCCGCGGGGCGCCGTCCGGAACGAGCAGGCCGGTATGGGGAAGAAGGGGCATGACAAACTCCAAATGTTGAGATGGGGTAAGACAGGGGACTGATCAGGCTGCGCGGCTGAACGGGAAGGCGCGGCCTTCCGTCTCGGCCTGCCACTGGCCGAAGGTCCGATCGCCCCGGCGGCGCTTGAGTTTGGGGATGTTGTTGCAGGCCATGCCGACCGGCGCCGGGCCGTCCACGGCCAGCAGGTCGGAGGTGGCCTGCGAATGGAACTTTGACCGCCCGATCGCCGATTCGGTGGGGAACACGTCGGCCACCCGGTCCTCGCGGGCGAGCAGGACGTCCTGTTTTCCGCCGAGCGAGTACACCCACTTCAGGTTCGGCGGCGGCGCTGGTTCGACCACGTCCCGGAACAGCCGCACCTCCTTGGTGTACGTGTAGAAGCCGACGTGCGGGCTCGCGGCGATCACCGTCAGCCAGGCATCGAGATACCGTGGACTGTAGAAATCACCCCCGTCGTGTATCCTGACCCTGATACCCGTCGCGAATCTGGGATGCGCCAGCTCCCGGATCATCGCGTCCTGCCATCCGCCCAGGTCATCCAGGGTGTAGCGCAGATTCAGCAGGTGCCGCGCCCGCACCGAGGGGATCTTGTACGTACCCTCCCTCGCGTAGCAAGCCAAGGCACATATACCAGCAGCCGGACATGTCCGGACGGTGCTACCGTTCGGCAGACGGGCGGCCAGCGCGGGAAGCGTCCACGTCCAGATCCCGTCCCGGCGAAGGTCCCGGTTGCCGTTGGTCAGCAGCCGAGCAGGCCACCGCGCGCCCCGCTCGTGGTCAGCCGCCATCGCCGCGCTCCGCCCGTACGGCGCTCACCCGCGTCCAGTGCTTGTCGAACGTGGTGAGCTGCTTGTCTGCCGTACCGACCGGCGCGAGCGCGAACAGGCGCTCGGTGGTCGGGTACGTCGTCCCCCGGGCCAGCACCAGGGCGCGGGCGATCCCGTCCTGATCGAACGCCACGCGCCCGCCCGCCGCTGCGGCGCGTTGGGCCAGTTCGCCGGTCATCGCGGCCCGCGAACCGGCCGCCACGGTCTTGACCGAGCGCCAGACCGGGCCCTTGACGTGCGGGCCGTCCTTGCCCGCGTGCAGCACCCGGCGCACCTCGTAGACCGCGAACCGGCTGGCTTCCAGCCGCGCGCGGTAGCGTTCCAGCGCGCCGGTCAGCCCGTGCTCGCGCACCAGTTGGTGCGCGGAGGTCTTGCCGTACAGCCGCATCCGCTCGTTCAGCGCGAGCGCGGTGTGCTCCATCAACAGCACGCCTGCGGCCAGCTCCGGCTCCGCGCGCCACCGCGCGACCAGGTCCGCCAGGTTCGCCTTGTTGAAGCCGAAGCAGCACTCCGCGCAGCACGACCGGCCCCACCGCTCGCCGATCAGGGCCCGGACATAGGCCTCGCACCTGGCTCTATCCCAACCCCACGACCGCAATGGATAGACAGGCCAGCGTAGGGCGGAGGCGTGCTTCATGTCCTTCGCGGCTCGCTTGTCCTCTTCGGCGGCGTAGCCGACGATGTGGAACACCGGCTGATCGCCGTACTCGTCGGCCGCCCACCACTCCAGAGGCTCGGCCTTGGAACGGATCGAGCACAGGTGAGAGGAAAGCTGCGGCAGCGTTCCGGCGCCGGAGAACTCGTCCGAGAGCCGCCACGGCCCGCGCATGACCATCCGGCGCGGGCTGCGGCTATCGTCGAGCACCACGTACCCGCCGGACTGGCTCGCGCGCGAGAGCTGGACCAGCCGAACACTGTGCTCCCGCAGTCTAGGGAGTAAGTGGGTTTCCATCATGCGGCGGGTCTCGTCGTACTCGTCCCCGGTCATCGCGACCGTCAGGGTCACCGTGTCCAGGTCGATTCCGTCCCGGCTGGCGGGCTCCTGAAGCCATCGCAGGGCGATGCAGGCCGAATCCAAACCCATACCTCTCTCGGGTATTCGGTGTTGTTGCAAGGGTGTTGTTCTCCTTCGGTTTCTTCGGCGGGATTGGTTGGTGTGATCTGGCTCCCGAGGCTGTGGAGGTGTCGTCTGCCACGGAAATGTCGGTGCG
>Ga0310811_10000109_pt1 | contig 122985 bp, 109 predicted proteins | sample YCmetagenome_FD_207642 | JGI IMG/M metagenome (GOLD analysis project Ga0310811, IMG submission 207642) | Soil microbial communities from experimental microcosm in Duke University, North Carolina, United States - YC | ecosystem: Engineered > Artificial ecosystem > Soil microcosm > Unclassified... | reverse complement strand
GCATCCAGGATCTGGCGGCGGAATTGCTGGCGGGCAGCACCACCTTGCTCATCACCCACGACCCGCTGGAGGCCTGCCGCCTCGGCCACCATCTCATCGTGCTCTCCGGCCAGCCGGCGCGGCTGGGTGCGCCGATCGCGGTGCCCGGCACACCGCCGCGGGCGCCGGACGATGCCGCCCTGTTGCAAACGCAGGGAAGGTTGCTGCGGCTCTTGAGCGAAATGGCATGAATTTGCTCCGCCCCCTGGTCACGTTTCTGGGCTTCCTGGCGGTCTGGTGGGCGCTCACGCGGTTCACCGCCTTGCCCGCCTTCATGCTGCCGGCGCCGGCGGATGTGGGGCAGGCGCTCTGGCAGCAGCGCGACCTGCTGGTCTCGAACGCGCTGACGACGCTTACCGAAATCCTGCTCGGCCTGCTGTTCGGCACGCTGTTCGGCGGGCTTGCGGCCATCGCCATCGTCGCCTCGCCGGTATTGCAACGCTGGCTGATGCCGGTGCTGGTGGTCAGCCAGGCGATCCCGGTCTTTGCCCTGGCGCCGCTGCTGGTGCTGTGGCTCGGCTTCGGCATCGCCTCGAAAGTGGTGATGGCAGTGCTGGTGATCTTTTTTCCCGTCACCGCGAATTTCGCCGACGGGCTGCGCCGCACCGATCCCGGCTGGCTCGACCTGGCCCGCACCATGAACGCCAGCCCCTGGGCGATGCTGCGCCATGTGCGCCTGCCCGCGGCACTTCCGGCCTTCGCGTCCGGCCTGCGCGTGGCCACCGCCGTCGCGCCGATCGGTGCGATCATCGGCGAATGGGTCGGCGCCTCATCCGGCCTCGGCTTCGTGATGATCAACGCCAACGCGCGGATCGAGACGAACGTGATGTTCGCTGCCCTGTTCATCCTCGCGGTGATGGCGGTGGCGCTCTATGTCCTGGTCGACCAGGCGCTGCGGCGCTTGCTCCGCTGGTCACCTGAGTCCACGGGGCTAAGCTAAGCGAAGAAAGAGGCCGCTTTTTAAAAAAAGCGGCGCAAAAATTTTTGTTATGCTGGGCCATGGGCTGTGTCGCGGACAACGCCCATGCCCCAGTTTAACAAAGTTTTTTTGCTACTTTTTGTTCACAAAAAGTAGCGCTTCCTTCGCTTGCCTTACAGAGCCGCGCCGGAGCCGTCGCCGGGTGCTTGCTGCGGCGGTGCGGTTTCCAGGTGCGACCAGTCGACCGGCGGCAGGCTGCCGATTTTTTGGCCGTTCACCATCACCGCGCCATTGCCGTAGGTGGCCTTGAAGGTGAGGGTCTGGCCGCCCTGCGGCGTGCTGGAGAGGTAGGGCGACAGCCGGGCCTCCATGGCGTGCACCGTGTCCTGTACCTGTGGGTAGGCGGCGACGATGGCGGCGGCGAACGCGTCCAGATGGTCGGCGAGGAGGGTCGCATGGCCTTTCGGCTGCACCTGGGCGTCGAAAGCCATGTCGCCGGCGGCGTGCAGCGTGCTGGGGCCGACCGCGAGGTCGATGGTGCCGGCGCCGGTGCCGCCGTGCGCCGCCCAGTCATGCAGCGCCTGTGCGACGATTCGCGTGCGGCCGTCGGAATCATCCGCGGGCACGGCTTTGTAGCGTGCCGCGAGCGCGGCCCAGTCCGCCGGTTCCGGCCCGTCGATATTCAGGTTCCAGCCCAGATGCGCGACGCGGCCATCGAAGGGGATCGAGGCGAGCCGCGTGAGCAGTGGCGAGACGGCCATGCCGTCCACGGCGCCGCTGCTGGTGAACGCGCTCTGCCCGGCGCCGGCCTGGCGGTTGAAAATGTTGTGCGTCTGGTAGGAGTCGGCGTGCAGCACCATCAGGCTGCCGCTGCTGGCCAGCAGGTCGATATTCCGCGCTTTCGTGTCCATGGCGGAGAAGGGGGCCGGTTCCCGCCGCAGCAGGGCGGAGAGATCCAGCCGCTCGGTTTGCGCGATGGACCCGAAGGTCAAAACGAAATCGCCGTGGTCAGCGCTGATATTGATGCGGTTCGGCAGAACGAAATGCAGCAGAAGCGGCGCCGTGGCGTCGATCTCCATGGCGAAGGCCGGCAGGGTGACGACCAGCGGCGCGGCGGCGGGGCTGGGCTGCACGACCACCCGCAGATTGTTCACCGTGAGCATGGCGACGAGTGGCGAGCCGCTCGGCTCGATGCTGTCATAGCTGACCTGCACATCGCCCCCCGAGGACAGGCCTTTCGCCCACTGCGTGAAGCCGTTCTCCAACTCCCGCTGGGCGAACCACCACAGCCCGAGCCAGGCGGCCACCACGACAATGACGACCGCGGCCAAGGGTTTGATGATAGCCCGCATGAAATATGTCTCCGTTCGGCCTGATGAACCAGCAATCGCTTAGTGTATGGTTGATGTAAAGCGATGGGGCGCTCAGCAAAAGTAAGTGGCCGCTTTTTGAAAAAAGCGGCGCAAAAACTTTTATTTATGCTGGGGCATGGGCTGTGTCGGCGACAACGCCCCTGGCCCAGAATAACAAAGTTTTTTTGCTACTTTTTGTTCACAAAAAGTAGCCTTCCCTTTCTTCCCTTTCTTCCCTTGCCTGACCCTTGACCATCGGCCAGCGTTGGGCCCTGTGAGCTTTATGAAGATATTTTCCGATTGGCGGGGGCTGCCGGCTTCGGCGCAAGGGGCGACGGTGGCGTTGGGCAATTTCGACGGCGTGCATCTCGGCCATGCCGGGGTGGTGCAGGCGATGCACGCCGCGCGGCCTGGCGCGCCGTTGGCGGTGCTGACGTTCGAGCCGCATCCGCGCAGTTTTTTCCGCCCGCAGGACCCGCCTTTCCGACTCACGCTGAGCGCCGAGCGCGCCGCCGCCCTGGCCGCCTTGGGCGTGGACCTGCTGTATGAACTGCCGTTCGACGCCGCCTTCTCGCACCTCACCGCGGACGAATTCATCGACCAGGTGCTGCATGCGGGCCTGCGGGCAGCGCATCTTGCCTGCGGCGGGGATTTCGCGTTCGGCCATCGGCGGGGCGGCGATGTCGCCATGCTCGGCCGCCGCGCCGGCGCGCTCGGCATGGGGCTGACGATCGTGCCCCCCGTCGTGGACGCGCAGGGGCCGATTTCCTCCACGCGCATCCGCCGCCTGCTGCAGGATGGCTACCCGGAGCGCGCCGCCGCTTTGCTGGGGCGCAACCATACCATCCGCGGCATGGTCACGCATGGCGACAAACGCGGGCGAACCATCGGCTTTCCCACCGCCAATATTCCGCTCGGCGAGCATCTGGAGCCCGCGCGCGGCGTGTATGCCGTCACCGCCCGGCTGCCGGACGGCGGCACGGTGCAAGGGGTGGCGAATATCGGCCTGCGCCCGACCGTGGGCGGCAAGGAATCCCGGCTGGAAGCGCATCTGTTCGACTTTGCCGACGACCTTTACGGCGCCGAGCTGACCGTGGCGCTGCATGCGTTCTTGCGTGAGGAACGCAAATTCGAGACATTCGACGAACTGAAGGCGCAGATCGCCGCCGACGCCAAGGAAGCCCGCCTGCTGCTTGACAGAAGGCCAAAACCCGCCAATCCCCTAGCCTCATGAGCGATACCAAGGCCGATTACAAAACCACCGTCTTCCTGCCCACCACGGAATTCCCGATGCGCGGCGAGCTGCCCAGGCGTGAGCCTGACATGCTGCGCCGCTGGGAGGAGATGGGCCTGTGGGACAAATTGCGCGCGCAGTCGCAGGGCCGGCCCAGCTTCATCCTGCATGACGGCCCGCCTTATGCGAACGGCAACCTGCATATCGGCCACGCGCTGAACAAGATCCACAAGGACGTGATCAACCGCGCGCAGCAAATGTCCGGGCGCGATGCGAACTACATCCCCGGCTGGGACTGCCATGGCCTGCCGATCGAATGGAAGATCGAAGAGCAGTACCGCAAGAAGAACAAGGACAAGGACGAAGTCCCGGTTCTGGAATTCCGCAGGGAGTGCCGCGAATACGCGCAGCATTGGCTGTCCGTGCAGTCCGAGGAATTCAAGCGCTTAGGGGTGGCCGGCGACTGGGCGCACCGCTACGCCACCATGGATTTCGACTCGGAGGCGCGCATCGCCGGTGAGATCGGCAAGTTCCTGCTCAATGGCGCGCTGTATCGCGGCCTGCGCCCGGTGATGTGGAGCCCGGTGGAGAAGACCGCGCTGGCCGAGGCCGAGGTTGAGTATTACGACAAAAAAGACACCGCGATCTATGTGCGGTTTCCTTCCGCCGCGACGCAAGGCCCGCTCATGGGGGCTTCCGTCGTCATCTGGACCACGACGCCCTGGACCATCCCCGGCAATCGCGGCCTCGCGTCCGGCGCCGAGTTTGATTATATGGTCCTGCACGTCGATGCGGTCGCCGAAGGCAGTTTGGCCAGACCGGGTGAAAAACTCATCGTCGCCCAGGCGCTGCTTGAAGATTTCCTGAAAGCCGTCGGCATTGTCGGCCACACGGTTCTGAGCCTTTTCAAGGGCGCGGCGCTGGAGGGGGCGAAATTCCGCCATCCGCTGGCGCGCCAGGACAAAGGCTACGATTTCGAGGTCCCGCTGATGCTCGGCGAGTTCGTGACCACCGAGGCCGGCACTGGCATCGTGCATATGGCGCCCGGCCATGGCGAGGACGATTTTTTCCTCTGCCGCGCGCATGGCATCGCCGTGCCCGACACGGTGCAGGGCGACGGGACTTATTATCCGTCGGTGCCGCTGTTCGCGGGCGTGCATGTGTACAAGGCGGCGGACCCGGTCTGCGGGGCCTTGGCCGCCGCCGGCACGCTGCTGCACCGCGCGGAGTTCGTGCACTCCTATCCGCATTCCTGGCGCTCCAAGGCGCCGCTGATCTATCGCGCCACGCCGAACTGGTTCATCCGCATGGATGGCGCGGAGCATATCCGCCAGAGCGCTTTGGCGGCGATCGACGCCACGCATTTCGTGCCGGAAATCGGCCGCAACCGCATCCGCTCGATGGTCGAATCGCGGCCGGACTGGTGCATCTCCCGCCAGCGCGCCTGGGGCGTGCCGATCCCGATTTTCGTCCACAAAACCAATCATGAGCCGCTGCGCGACCCGGCGGTGGTGGCGCGGGTGGTGGAATTCTTCACGGCGGAAGGCGCGGATGCCTGGTATGTCCGCCCGGCGCAGGATTTCCTCGGCCCTGACCACAAGGCCGAGGATTACGAGCAGATTTTCGACATCGTCGATGTCTGGTTCGAATCCGGCTCGACCCATGCCTTCGTGCTGGAGGCGCGCGGCCTGCCGACCCCGGCCGATCTTTATCTCGAAGGCTCGGACCAGCATCGCGGCTGGTTCCAGGCCTCGCTGCTGGAGTCCATCGGCACGCGCGGCGCGGCGCCGTTCAAGGCGATCGTGACCGACGGGTTCGTGCTCGACGAGCAGGGGCGGAAAATGTCGAAATCCCTCGGCAACGTCACCGCGCCGCAGGAAGTCAACGACAAATACGGCGCGGACATTCTGCGCCTGTGGGTGATGAACGCGGACACCTCCGAGGATCTGCGCATCGGCCCGGAAATTCTCAAGCAGCAGGCGGAATTGTACCGCCGGCTGCGCAACAGCCTGCGCTGGATTCTCGGCTCGCTGGACGGGTTCACGGAAGAGGAGCGCGTGCCGGCGGCGGAATTTCCGGGGCTGGAGCGGTTCCTGCTGCACCGGCTCTGGGAGCTGAACGAAAAAATCGCCGGCGCGGTGCGGAACCATGACTGGACCGGGGTCTATCCGGCGCTGCATCAGTTCTGCACCACGGATCTCTCGGCCTTCTATTTCGATATCCGCAAGGATTCGCTGTATTGCGACCGGCCGGACGCGCCGCGCCGCCGCGCCAGCCGCAGTTTTCTCGATATTCTGTTCCGCGCCCTCACGGCCTGGCTGGCGCCGGTGCTGCCCTTCACGGCGGAGGAGGCGTGGTGCGCCCGTTTCGGCGACGATGTTTCGGTGCATCTCACGCAGTTCCCGGAAATCCCCGAGGCTTGGCGCGATGATGCGCTGGCCGGGCAATGGACGAAAATCCGCGAGCACCGCGCCGGCGTGACCGGGGCGATCGAGCTGATGCGCAAGGACAAGCAGATCGGCTCCTCGCTGCAGGCCGAGGCCATCCTTTCGCGCGAGGCCGAGGCCGTGCTGGGCGACGCCGATCTCTGGGCCGAGATCTGCATTTCCTCCGCCGCGTTGTTCGGCGCGCAGGATGGCGCCGCCATCGCCGCCGGGCAGAAATGCGAACGTTGTTGGCGCGTTCTGCGAGAAGTGGGCGCGGACCCGAACCACCCGACGCTCTGCCGCCGTTGCTGTGAGGCGGTGGCATAATGGACCGCCGTCTTGCCGGGTACCTGCTGGGGCTGGCGGTCCTGGTGGCGGACCAGGCCACAAAATACTGGGTTTTGCACGGGCTGCATTTGCAGGACGGGTCTCGGCTGGCGGTGCTGCCGGTGGTGAATTTCGTGCTGGTCTGGAATCACGGCATCACCTTCGGGATGTTTGCCGGCGCCGGCGCCAAGGTTCTGCTCGCCACAATCGCCTCCGCCGTCATCATCGCGCTCTGCGTCTGGTTGTGGCGCAGCCGGAACTGGCCGACCGTGCTGGCGATCGGGGCGATCACCGGCGGCGCCATCGGTAATGTCGCGGACCGGCTGCGGTATGGGGCGGTGGTGGACTTCATCCAGGCGCATATCGCCGGGATCTATTTCCCCTGGGTCTTCAATGTCGGGGATTCCGCGATCTGCTGCGGGGTTGCGGTGTTGATGCTGGAAAGCCTCCTCCGCCGCTCCCCAGTTGCGGCCGGCGACAGGCAGAGATAGGAAAGCGGCATGACAATCAGATTCGCCGCCGCCGGTTGCACCTTCGTTCTCGCGCTCGCCCTGACCGGTTGCAGCGATTCGACGAAGAAAGAGTTTGGCCTGGAGGCCAATCCCCCCGACGCGTTCCAGGTCGGCACGCAGGCGCCCCTGGCGCTGCCGCCGGAGCTGAGCCAATTGCCGGCGCCCAACCCCGGTGAGCCGCGGCCGCAACAGGAAAATGCCGCGCAGGCGGGCGCCGAGGTGCTGGACCCCGAGAACGCGCTGGTCGCCGCCCCGTCGACCTTGAGCGCCGGCGGGCAGGCGCTGCTGCAGGAAGCCGGCCCCACGCCGCCGAACAATATCCGCGCCGAGATCAACCAGAACGCCCTGGTCGCCAGCAAGCCGGCGGGCTTTGTCTCGTCGCTGATGGGCAATGGGCCCACGCCGCCCCCGACAGTGAATGCCCCGGCCGAGCAACGCCGCCTGCAGGAGAACGAAGCGCTGGGGCAGCCGGTGACGCAGGGGGCCACGCCGCAGGACAGCAATGCCAACTCTGGTTTCTTGAACCGCCTGGCGAATTTCTTCTGATTTGCCGGGCAAAATCGGCATGTGATTTCGGTTTGTTCAGGAAGCGGCCAATGACATTTCGCGCCCTCTGTCTTGCTCCTGTGCTGGCGATGCTGGCGGCCGCCCCGGCTCTGGCCAATGTCACGCTGGTGCTGGCGAACCCTGCCCCGCGGGCAGCTGTCGCGGCGCCGCCGCATATACTGGTGCTCTCTTTCAGCGCCCCGCCGCAAATGGGCTTTTCCAATGTTGCCGTCACGAATCAAGCGGGCAATCCGGTCCAGGCCGGGCGGCCGGAGGCTGTGGCCGGTCAGCCTTTTGAGCTCGCCGTGCCCGTGGCGATCACCCTGCCGGGCCGTTACACCGTGAACTGGCAAATTCGCGCCTATAACCAGCGCAGCACCGGCAGTTACAGCTTCACGGTCACCCAGTAACCAATGGATGGCGGCGTCTGGCTGGCGCTGCGTGCCGCCATCCGCGGCGTTCAGATGGCGGGTTCCTTCGGGCTGTTCGGCACGTTGCTGCTCAGCGCCACGTTGCTCCGCCGCCATCATGTGGTGGGGCTGAGGCGTCTCGCCTGGGTCTGTCTCGCCGTGGCGCTGGGGGCGGGGCTGGTCTGGTTCCTGTTGCAGGCCGAAGAATTGTCTGAGGCCCAGACCATGCCCGATCTGGTCGCCGCCCTTCCCATCGTGGCCTGGGACACGCGTTTCGGCACAATGCTGCTCGGGCGTTGCGCCGCCTTGGGCGTGGCGGCGGTCTGCTACCAGCTTGGGCGCGTGCGGCTGGCCGCCTTGCTCGCCGGCGGAGCGATCGTCGCGGAGGCCTGGCTTACCCATGGCGGCTCGATGGAGGGCCGGCTCGGCACCGTGCTGCTGTCGACGTCCGTGGTGCATATCCTGGCCGGGGCGTGCTGGCTTGGAACCCTCCCGGCTTTGTATCTGGCGATCCGGCGTTTGCCTGAGCCCCAAATCGCCGCGCTCGCGGCAAGCTACTCGCCGCTCGGTATGGCCTGTGTCGTGGCGCTGTTGCTTACCGGTTTGATCGAATACCTGGTCTTGATCGACCAGCCGGGGGCCCTGGTCAGCACGGCCTATGGCCTCGCCGCCCTGGCAAAAATAATCAGCTTTGCCTTTCTCATCGCGCTTGCCGCCATGAACCGCAATTGGCTGACACCGCGTTTGCCGGCAACGCGGCGGCATTTGCTGCGCAGCATCGGCGCGGAAATGCTGCTCGGCCTGCTCGTGCTGGTGGCCGCCGGGCTGATCCTGCAGTTCACCCCACCCGCCATGGCGGGCATGCAGATGGGCGATTGATCTAAAGCCCGTTTGAAGCAGGCCGGTTAAGCCGCCACCGTGGCCACGAGCGTGGCGATGGCCGTGCCGGCATCGATCTTGCCCTTGAGCGCGTGGCGGCCATGGTCCCGGAACTCGATCCATCCCTCGTTGAAGCCGTCGAGCATCCTGATCCGTGGCATCGGATTTTTCATCCCTTGTGAACGGAACAAGCCTTCCCAGGAATCGCGCGGCACGATCTCAACGCGTACGGGCCTGCCAAGGGCATTTGCAAAAGCCGCCGCCAGATCATTGGGCGAGACGCGGTGCGGGCCTTCCAATTCGACGACGCGATGGCCGCTCCATTCTTCCTGGATCAACGCTGCGGCAACCTGTCCGACATCTTGCGTCGAGACCATCGGGAACGGCCGGTCGGCCGGCTGTAGAAAACTGTAAATGACGCCTGCGTCGCGGGCCGAGGAAACGTCCCAAAGCGCATTATCGATGAACCAGCCGGGCCGCAGGATCGTCAATGGCAGCCCAATGGTGCTGACGGCCTGTTCCAGCATCGTTCGCTGCGACAGCAAATTATCCTCAGCGGCGTCCCCCCCAATGGTCGAGAGACAGAGCACCTTGCGCGGCCGCGCGGCCTTAAGCGCCGCGACGACGCTGTCGATAATGGTCTGTGCCTCGGGATAGCCCGGCTGCGGATCGAACTCGGGTGGCGGCAGGATGAACACTGCGGAAGCCCCCGTAAAGGCGCGCGTCAGCGCCGCCGCGTCATCCATTTCGGCGAGGGCGATCTCGCAGCCCAGGGCGGCCCAGACATTGCCCTTCCGCTCGTCACGCAGGATGGCGCGGACCTTCTGGCCGGCCGTCAGGAGCGTGCGTGCCATTTCTCCGCCGACTTTGCCCGTAACGCCTGTGATCGCATACATTTTCGTTCTCCGGTTCAAACCAACGGGTTGTTTCGCAAATGCTTAGACTTGGCGAGCGCTTGGCCCGCCGCGGGCTTTTACGTAGAGCAAGCGCGGTGATGACTTGAGCGCATAAAGATCAATGCTAAGATGACGTTTAATCACCATGAGGCATGAGTGAGCTTCGATGCGCGGATCCTGACTGGCGTCGGTGTGCTGGCCGCCGTTACGGAGGCTGGAAATTTTGCACGCGCGGCCGAGACGCTGGGCCTGACCCCGTCGGGGGTCAGCCGGGCCATCGCGCGGCTGGAGGCGCGGGTTGGCGTGCGGCTATTCGACCGTACGCCGCGTTCCGTGACGTTGACCGAAGAGGGGAGGCGCTTTCATGCCCGCGTGATGCCCCTGCTTGCAGGCATCGACGAGGCGGCGACCGAAATTGCAGGGGCTGCTGCTGCGGTGAGCGGCAAGCTCAGGCTGAACATCGACCCCTGGTTTGCGCGCATCGTTTTGGCACCGAACCTGCCGCGCTTCCTGGAGCGGCATCCGCTGCTCTCGCTGGACATGATCGTAAGCAACCATCGAGAAGAGATGATGGGTGGGATGGATCTGGCCGTGCGATTTGGACCGATGGAAGGCGCCTCGCTGATCGCGCGCAAGCTTCTGGAAACACGCGTGTCGACATACGCCGCGCCCGCTTACCTCAAACGGAACGGCGTACCCGGCACACCGCACGAACTCCTCCACCACGAAACCATCCTGTTCCGCGACCCGCAAACGGGCCGGCCCTTCACCTGGGGGTTTTCACGGGACGGTGAAACATTCGACGTGGACGTTCGCGGGCGATTCACGACCGACGATCCCACAACGGCCATCGAAGCCTGCATCGCCGGCCAGGGCATCTTTCAAGGCTTGGAGCTGGGAATTGGCCGCTGGATAGAGCGTGGTGAGCTGGTCCAGATTCTCGCCGACTGGTCGGACGAGACCTATCCGCTCTACGCCTACCGCGCATCGCGACACCTGCCGCCCGCAAAGGTTCGCGCGTTCCTGGATTTCGTGCAGGAGATTGCCCGCTAGCTTGTTTATTTAGAGGCGGATTCAGATTTTAGAGCGGATCGCTACGCGATTCGCGATCTAAGATCATCCGGCTCCAGGCGGCAGATACAGGCGCAGCGTTTCGCAATTGGCTGGCGCGGACAGTCCAATCGATCACGACATCGTAGATGATCGGCGGCATCTAAATTTTCAGTTGACGCGACACAAAAACAATTACAACTATGGATTGAAATAACCAAGAGCGAGTTAAAATGCTGCCGCGTTTGTCGATCACAACTCAATTCACGATTATCGGTCTTTTGGGTCTTTTCCTGACCGTCGCGGCATTAGGCCTGAGCCTGAACGCCTCCTATAATCTCGATCTCCAAGCCAAGAAAGACGCAATCAAGTCTCTCGTCGAGGCTGGCGTCACCACGACGGAAGGGTTTGTGGCGCTTGCGCAAGAAGGAAAAATGTCCGAGGCGCAGGCGCAGGCAGCGGCGAAGGCCGTATTGAGCTCCGCGCGGTTTGATGGCGGCAACTACTACTTTGTCGATTCTTACGACGGAACGGGCATCGTCCATCCGGACAAAAGCGTTATTGGGACGAATCGATTTCTCGCTCTGGACTCCTATCGCCATCCAACCGACGGTCCGATGATCGACGCGGTGGTCGCGGGCAAAACGGCCTTTAATCATTATTACAAGCCAAAAGCAGGCTCGAACGTCCCGCAGCCGAAAATTTCCTACATGCAGGGCGTGCCGGAATGGCACTGGGCCATCGGGTCGGGGGTCTATGTCGATGATGTCGAAACGGATTTCCTAAACCGCCTGTATAATCTCGCGATGATTTTCTCACCGCTCTTCCTGGCGGGCATGGTCATCGTCTATCTGGTGCGCCGGTCGGTCGCCAGACTGCTGTCCGAGATGACCCGGAACATGGAGCGTATTGCCAAAGGTGATCTGCAGGCCGAAATTTCCGGGCTCAGCCGTAAGGACGATCTCGGCAGAATGGCGCAAGCGGTGCTGGTGTTTAAAAACGCCGCCATCGAAAAGAAGGCGATCGAGGAAGCGATGGCCACGGAAAGAACCGCTGCCGACGCGGAGCGCGAGATGGCCTCTCAAGAACGTGAAGCAGCGACGCGCCAGTTGGAATTCGTCGTCGAGTCTCTGGCAACCGGTTTGCAAAACCTCTCAGCCGGTCAGCTGACATATCGGCTCCAAGAGACATTTGCCGCAGGGTATGAAAAGCTGCGCGGCGATTTCAATGCGGCGATGGAGAAGCTGCAGGTGACGATGCAGTCGATCGCCGCCAACACGCAAGGCGTGCGCTCGGGCGCCGAGGAAATCACCCAGGCGTCGGACGATCTGTCGCGGCGCACCGAGCAGCAGGCGGCGAGCCTGGAAGAGACGGCGGCCGCACTCGATGAGATCACCGCGACGGTGCGGCGCACCGCCGAGGTGGCGAACGAGGCGCGCGACCTGGTCTCGACCTCGAAGACCGATGCCGAGCGGTCCGGCGAGGTGGTGCGCCAGACGGTGGGGGCGATGGACGGGATCGAGACCTCGTCCAAGCAGATCGCCAACATCATCGGGGTGATCGACGAGATCGCCTTCCAGACCAATCTGCTGGCGCTCAATGCCGGCGTGGAAGCGGCGCGCGCCGGCGATGCCGGGCGCGGCTTTGCGGTGGTGGCGACGGAAGTGCGGGCGCTGGCGCAGCGTTCGGCCGATGCCGCGAAGGAGATCAAGGCGCTGATCTCGGCCTCGACGCAGCAGGTCGATACCGGCGTGAAGCTGGTGAGCGAGACCGGCCAGGCGCTGGGGCGGATCGTCGCGCAGGTGAGCCAGCTGAACGGGCTGGTGGTGGAGCTGGCGGCCTCGGCCAAGGAACAATCCACCGGCCTCGGCGAAGTGAACGCGGCGGTGAACCAGATGGACCAGGTGACGCAGCAGAACGCGGCAATGGTCGAACAGGCGACTGCGGCCAGTCACAGCCTGGCCGCAGAGGCCGAGGCCCTGGCGCGTCTGGTTGGGCGGTTCCACATCGGCGCGGAACATGTTGCGGGACTCAGCGAGCCACTGGCCGATCACGCTTCTTCAAGGAAGGCATTACCGCGCCAGCCACGCTTGATCACGGGAAACAAACGAAACGTCGTTGCTCTTGCCTAGAGCCGGATGATTTTAGATCGAATCGCGTAGCGATCCGCTCTAAAGTCATCGCGCTCTAGCGTCGCTGAAGGGCCACAGATCAAGGGAACAAAACATGCGCACTCAACTTATTGAAGGCGCATGTTTTCTCGGCGAGACCAGATAAACCTCACCGCTGCTGCGCAATCTCGTGTGCCGTGCAAGCGAATCTACCAGCGTGCCAGGTACGGCAACAGCGCGCGTGACAGCAAAGTGACGGCGCCACAGCCCACGCCATACCAGATGACGATGTAGAGAGCATCGTTGAACGGGCAGGCGAAGACGAAGACGAAGGCGCCCCAGGCCGCGGCCGCGATCCCGATCAACCAGGCTGATTTCGCCTGGTCTGTCGGTGCACCACGGCGCATCAGCATACCGAGCCCGACCATCGGCGGTATCGACAAGGCGAACATCTTGAATGCACACTGAACGCCGTCCCGCCAATCGATGCGGTGGATGAGGCCTGCGAGTCCGTCCCAGCCGATATCGAACCATAGCCCTGTCAGAAGACAGATGCCGATCACGGCGTAGATCCAGCGCAGCGCGCGCCGCGGCGAATAGGCCGGGTTGAAGGAAAGTATGGCCGGGATGCAGCTGATCACGGCGATCAGCCCGAGACTTATGAGACGCCACCAGAATGTCGGCTGACGCATTTTCATCGGCATGTTCGGCAGGGCGGCGCCGAGGGCAAAAAAGATGCCGATCTCGGCGATGCAGATTAACGCAATGATCGCCGCATCTTGCCCAAAACGGCGCGGGCGCACCGGTTTCAAATTCCCAGCGAGTTGGTCGATTAGGGGGTCAAACGACATCCTGTGCCTCTATCGGAGACGAAACATAGCATGTGGTGCTACGCGACGCCACGCCAGGGCAACATGGCCGGTCCCCAGGGTCTTGATCCGCGGTGACATTGCCGAGGCGTTGCCCCGCATCAGGCGAAGAGGGCGGCGCGCGCGCGCAGCCGCCGAATCATGATCCGCTGAACCAGTTGTAGCCCTGGTTTTCCCAATATCCGCCGGTCCATTTGTTGGTGACCTCCATGGCGACGATCGATTTTGGATTTTTGAAGCCCAGTTTGGTGGGAATCCTCAGCCGCAGCGGCGCCCCGAAGGGCGCTGTCAGCGGTGCGCCCAAAAAGTCGAGCGCGAGAATGGTCTGCGGATGCAAGGCCGATTCCATGTCGATGCTGGTGAAGTAGCCATCGGCGCAGCGGAACGCGACATAGCGGGCTCTGGTGTCCGCGCTGACGGCGCGCAGAAAATGGCGCAGCGGCACGCCGCTCCATTGCCCGATCGTGCGCCAGCCCTCGACGCAGACGAAGCGGGTGATCTGGCTCTCCTGAGGCAAGGTGCGGAGCTGGTCGATACGCCAGGCGCGCCGGTCGCCGATCTGGCCCGCCAGTTCGAGCTGCCATGCGGCTTCATCGACACGCGGCGCTTGGGCGATGTCGTAGAACGCGTTGAACCGCGGCGGCCGCGTGATCTGCGAAGCCTGGAAGGTGGGCGCCAGCGTGTTCGGGTTGAACAAGGCGGCCTGCACTTCATTGTTCCAGCCCGACATCAGCCGGAGAAAGTCGTCGGCAAGGTCGGGATGGCTGGGGTCGTCGAAATCGCAGCCGGGCAGCAGGCTCACCGCGCCAAAGGCGGCGGCGCGCGTCAACAGTTTCCGGCGCGAGGCAGTGAAGCTGGTCATTGGTGGGTCTCCGAAACATCGAGGCGGCCGCCGGTGATCATCGGCAGCACAACGCGCGGGACGAGAGCGGCGAGCAGAATATGCACCGCCAGAAACAAAACGATGCCGGTCATCGCGATGAAATGGATGACACGCGATATGAAGAAGCCGCCGAACAGATCCGAGAGCGGCCAGAGCTGGACCGGCTTCCACACGGCAAGGCCGGTGAGCACGGCGAGAAGGCCGAGCGCGATCACGCCGAGATAGAGAGCGCGCTGCACGGCATTATAAACCCCGACCTCGTGCGGCAGGCGAAACCGCACGGCGGCCCAGACATCGCGCAGCACCGAGCGTGGCGAAACCGGCCAGAATTTCCGGCGGAAATGCCCGGTGGCCAAACCCCAGGTCAGATAAGCCAACCCGTTCAGCATCAGCAGCCAGATCGCCGCGAGATGCCAGGCGATGGCGGCGCCAAGCCATTCTCCGATCGTCGCCCAGTGGGGAAAAACGAAAGGCAGGAAGGGCGAGGCGTTATAAATCTGCCAGCCGGTGCCAATCAGGGTGACGATGGCGACCGCATTCAGCCAGTGCATGACCCGCAGTGGCCAGGGGTGGATCACGCGCCGCGCCCGGCCCTTGCCGTGGGAACGCGCCGGCGGTGGATTTGCCATTTGTGTGCCGGTCATTGCGGGCTCCTAATCGGCTGAAGCAACGCGCACCTGCGAGGGTGTTGCGCGATAATAAGTCGGGAACAGCTGCGCCAGCGCGGCGACTTTGGGGGCATCGATGATCGCGATGTAAGGGTAGTCGGGATGCAGCACGGCGAAATTCTGATGATAGGCTTCCGCTTGATAGAACGGCATTGCCGCGGCCACCTGCGTGGCGATGGGGGCATCGAATGTGTGCGCGGCGGCCAGCTGCTGCAGATAGGCGGTTGCGACCATGCGTTGTTCCGGGTTTTCCACCCAGATCATGCTGCGGTATTGCGGACCGTGATCCGGCCCCTGATAGTCGAGCTCGGTCGGGTTGGCCGCGACGGACACGAATATGCGCAACAGCGTTCCGTAGCTGACGATGGCCGGATCGTAGGTGATCTTTAAAGACTCGGCATGCCCGGTGGTGCCGGTGCTCACGGTCTCGTACTGCGCGGTGCTCGCGCCGCCGCCGGTATAGCCGGAAACCGCTTGCTCCACGCCGGCAACATGCTGGAAGACATCCTGCATCCCCCAGAAGCAGCCGCCCGAGAGGATCGCGGTTTCGGTGCCATGCGTTTTGGCCAACGGCGCGTCGACGGTCGGCGCTGGCGCGAGCACCACGGATTCGGCGGCTGATGCGCCCCCTCCGGCAAAGGCCGCCAGTACGCCGGCGAGGCAGCTCGATAAAAACAGTTTACGCATCATGCAGTTCTCGGGGTGAAGGACAGCGCCACGCCGTTCATGCAATAGCGAAGTCCGGTTGGTTGCGGGCCGTCGGGAAACACATGGCCGAGATGGCCGCCGCACTGGCTGCAATGCACTTCCGTGCGCTGCATGCCGAAACTGTCATCCCCCGACGTGAGGATCGCACCGGGCAAATGGTCCCAGAAGCTCGGCCAGCCGGTGCCGCTGTCATATTTGGTCGCGGAGGCATAGAGCGGCAGCGCGCAGCCGGCGCAGCTGAAGACGCCCACGTGCTCCTCGTGCAGAAGGGGCGACGTAAAAGGTGGCTCGGTGCCGGCCTCCCGGAGCACCTCGTAGGCGGCGGGATTGAGCAGCTTGCGCCATTGTGCATCGGTGTGAACGACCCGGTAATCAGCGCCCGTTGCCGGGGCCGCGTTCGCGGCACGGCGCCGCGTGAGCCCGGCCATCACCACGGCCGCGATCGCGCTGGATGCGTAAAGAATCTTGCGTCGGTTCATGGTCTCTTGCTCCTGTTCGGCTTGAGATCTCGGATCAGCCGACACCCCGAATACCGGAAGGCTTCCTGGAAGGGCGATCCGATACCTGCCGAATCGCCCTTCGCACGAAAGGGCCACGCCCTTTTCGGCACAATCGGCCGGCTGGTTACTGGGGCTTCGACATGTGGTCGTTGCTCATCATGTTGTGCGCCATCGAATTGCCCATGCTGTCATGCGACATGCCGTTGCTCATCGTGTCGTGCGCCATCGAATTGCCCATGCTGCTGTGCGACATGGAATTGCCCATGCTGTCATGCGACATGCTGCTCGGGGCCATCATGTTGTTGTTCGACATGCTCGACGAGCTTTGCGCCAGGGCCGGGGCGACGGAAGCCACGGTGAGCAGGGCGACGGCAGCAAAGGTCGGGACGCGTTTAAACATAAGAGTCTCCATTGATATGTTGTGTCGACGTGCAGCATCGATCGCGCATGTCTGCCTCTGTATCCGGTCGAATGGGTGCTTTGGTTACAGCACGACAGAAAGATTTTTACGGACAGGGAGATTTTTGGCGTCACCTACGTGTCATGCCCGTGGAGTTGGCGACGGCGCTCAAGTTATTCTATAACACTCATACTAAAACCGGTCCGTCGCCACGGATGCCGGGGCGACACATGGATTTCAGGAGACGGCGTAAGCTGTGGAGCAATTCTTAAGCCTGCCCGGAAGATGCAGTCGGCTCGTCACCGTGGGCTCGGCCAGTCTGCGTCACGGCCAGGGCGGGGCACGAACCCGCCCCGCCGTGAGACCTCACCATCGTAGCGCCGCAGATCGCTAAAGTGCCGGCGTCCACCCCCACACCAGAGCCGGAGGGATCCGTCCCTCATGACGGACAGCGGCTGGGGTGGGACGCGCTGATGGAAGCGGCGCAAGCCGGCGACGCGGTGGCATATCGTCGATTGCTTGGCGAGATCGGCCCCTGGCTAAAGCGCTATTATTCCCGACGCCTTCCGCCTTTCATGGTCGATGACGTCAGCCAGGAGGTGCTGCTCGCGGTCCACGCCAAGCGCCATACCTACGATCCTGAACGGCCGTTCATCGCCTGGCTCGCCGCCATCGCCCGCTATAAATGGATCGATTCGATCCGGTCGCTCCAGTCGAACGCGACCGTGCCGCTCGACGACGAGCTGGCCGCCCCCGGTAATGATGAATCGACGGTAACAAGCGCATGGACGCTCGAAAAACTTCTCGGCACCTTGAAGCCCGCGCAAGCGGAGGTCATCCGGCTGGTCAAACTCGAAGGGCGCAGCGTCGAGGAAGCCTCGCGGGCAACTGGGCAGTCGGCATCCCTGGTAAAGGTCAATATTCATCGCGGATTGGGCCGGCTGGTCGCATTTCTCGAAACGATCCGCGATGACTGAGTGGTTGCGCGCCCGTGGAGATCGCGCTTCGCGCGGTCACACCTGGACCAGGAAATGAGCGGGCTTACCTGGCGTGGCAGCCGAGGCGCCGATGCAGCGCCGCGTGCGTTCATGTCGTTCATGTATGGATGGGGGAATGCCGAGACCAAGGGAATTTGACGAGGACGCCGTGCTCGATGCGGCGATGCAACGCTTCTGGGCGCATGGTTATGAATCGACCTCGGTTAAGGACCTGGTCGAAACAACCGGAATCTCATCGGCCAGTTTGTACAACGCCTACGGCAATAAGCGTGCGATATTCGGGGTCGCATTTGAACATTACGTAAAAAAATCGTTCGTGGAGCGCCTGGCGCGATGCGAAAAATTGGCCCCACGGGAGGCCATCAAAGCATTTTTCGATGACATACTGTGGCGCTCGATCAATGATCCTGAGCACAAAGGGTGCATGGTTGTGAACGCCGCCATGGAGCTTGCAACGCATGATCGCGCGGTGGGCAAGGCCGTGGCGAAGGTGCTCCGGCGATTGGAAGCGTTTTTCCGAACCTGCGTGGAGCGAGGCCAGGCCGAGGGAACGATCACCCGGTCGCGGCCGGCTGCCACCATGGCGCAGCATCTGCTGAGCGTGCTCATGGGCGTCCGCGTCCTGGCGCGCGTGCGCCCGGAGCGGCCGCTTCTGGAAGGGGTGATCGCAACGGCGCTCGCCTCGCTCGATCCGTAATAAAGGCGGGGGCGGTTGCCCGCCATGCGGCCGGTCGCGTCGTTCGCGGCTAACGATAGATTAGGACTTGCATACGATTCATTATTTCGATTACATCTTATTTTGGAAGTGAATTCACGTTCGCTACGGAGGTATAACGTGACCCTTGTTACTTCGCCTAACGCTCCTGCGAGCACGGAGCTGTCCGATAATACCCATGTGACAACGACGGATCCGATCATGTCCGGCCAGAGTCACATTCCTGCCGGTGTCAATGGCACGGTCATCACCGAAATGGGGGGCGGGGCCGCTGAGGTCCTTTTTGGCCCGCCGGTAAATGCGACTGAAACCGTCTCGGATAGCTTGCTCGCCGTCGCGTAAGCACCGTCGGCCGCCCGGAAAATTTTTTGGGCAGGATTTTTAGGGGGATTCCCGGCGTAGATGCACGCGCGGCCGCCTGCGCCGGCGCGGGAAGCTGGCGTTCGGTCCTTCCTCCACGCCACGCAGCCGCTCAAGGGCGGCGATTGAGCTTGGTCCCTGGCGCCATTTTCTTGCAAAAAATCACCGCTTTCCGATCTGGCCGCCCGCTGCCCCTCGTCAATTGTTGGGCGTGAGCAGCCGGTGCAAATAATGATGCGTCGGAGCGGGCAGGCTGGGATCGGCGTCGCGTTTGATGATCTCCTGCTCGATCGCATCGGCGGGGTTGCGGCGCTGGAAGCCGAGATCGGGGTTGGCGTTGTCGTCGTTGGAACCGTTCTGGCTGTCGCCGAAACCGTGCGCGCCGGGCATGCCGCCATTGGTGGCGTCAAGCGACATGCCCTGTTGCATGCTGCTTTGCAGTGCCGCCGCGGCCTGCTGGAGATTCTGGATCGCCGCCGATTCCGCCGATTGCGCGTGGCCGTTATCCTGCCGGCTGAGGGCCGATTGCGCTGCCTGCATGGCTTGCCCTGCCTGGGCCATGCCCGGCAGGTTGGCGATGCCCGCTTTTTGCAATCCGGCGCCCAGGCTTTGCAGGCCGGCGCGAAGCTGCCCTTGCTGGCCGGCGGTGGCGTTGCCTTTGGCGGTCTGGTCGAGCAGGCGCGCCTGATTCTGCATCAGTCGGCTCAGCGCCTGCGCGCTCTGCGCGGCCGCTTGCGCGCGTGCCGCCTCGGCGGCGGACATCGGCCGCGCCGCTTGCAGTGCCCGCAGCGCTGCGGCCAGTTGCTGCAACTCCGCCTGCGCCTGCTGGCTGCGCCCGGCCTGCTGGTCGGCGGCGATCTGCTGCGCCAGCCGGCTCAGTGCCGAGCGGTCGACATTCTGCGCCTGGGACGTGTGGGATGCCTTGGCGAGGGCCGCGAGATGCTGGGCGAGCGCCTGCTGCATGGCCTGCAGCAGCCGGTTCAGCGTGTTCTGGTCGACATGGCCCCGGGCCAGCGCCTGCAGCAGCGCCTGCGCGGCGTGGGCAAATGCCTGGGAGGCGGCGTAATCAGGGCCGGCCTCGAGCTGCCGGATCAGCGCGAGAAGACGCGCTACGGATTGGGCGGGGCTGGCAGCGTGCAGACGCATATCGGTGGCCAGCGCCGCGAGTTGCACATCCACGGCGTAGGATATGCGGCTGGGCGGGGTTTGCGCGGTCTGCATCAGCTCCCGGGCGATGAAAGGCGCGCGCTCCGGCATCAGGGCCAATGTCTGCCGGTCCGCGGCGAGCCGCCGGGCGGTTGGGTCGTGCAGTGGCACCGCCGGCAGGGTTATGCTTTGCGTGCCGGACATTGCGGTGAGCCCGGCGAGGTTTCGCGCCTGCAGCATCACATCGACGGCAAGGCCGCCATAAGGGCTGTCGGAAACATCGAGCCGGGCCGTGCCCTTGCCCGTGGCGGTGGGCAATGACGTGCTTTCAGGCAAGGCGCGCGGATAACCGTGCGGGCGCAGCGTGGCCCGCAGCGCGGCAAGGCCGTAAGGGTCGCTGGCCTGCCAGGAAAGTTGCGGCGCGTCGCGCACCAGCGTGACGGGCGCGAGGCTCAGAACCGGCGCGGCCGGCGGAACGACGGTGACGCGCCAGCGCGCCAGGCGGTGCCACCACGGGCCGATGCTGATGACGCCCGAGGCCGACAGCATCCCCTCGGCGCGCCGGCTATGCGCGGCCAGAGTCGCGGTGGGCAGTCTGGCGCCGGCAAAGCGGATGGCATCATCGCTGCCATTGACGACCACGGTGAGCCGGCTGCCTTGCAGCACCGTCACAGCCTGCCCGCGCGTCAGCAGCAGGGGCGCCTGGCCGGCATAGGCGGGCGGGGTGACCCAGGCGTTCACCTGGGGGACGGCGAAAAGCCGCCAGGCGGGGAGCGAGAACGCGCCGGAAAAGCGGGCCGGCAGCTCCGGCCCGGCGATCACCAGGCCGGTGACGAGCAGCAACCAGAGCAGCGCGCGCAAGGAATACGGGTCGCGCAGCGCCGCCAGCGGCGCCGGCCAGCCGGTGCGGGCCCGGGCCAGTGAGGCAGCCGCCCGCGCCTGGTGCGTGGCCCAGAGCGTCTTGCCCCAGGCGCCCTCGGTCTCCAGCTCATCCTGCAAGGCGAGCAGAGGCCGGTGTTTCAGGCCCGAGGCGCGCTCGATCCGGCGGTCAATGTCCGCGGCGCGGGGGAGCCGGAGGCGAACCGCCTCCCAGCCGAGGGAAACCAGGGCCAGGATCAGCGCGGTGACGAGGAGCGGAAACCCGCCGAAACCGAAGATCACCGCCACCAGCCAGGCGGCGAGGATGAAGGCGGCGGGCATCACCGCGTGGCATAATGTTTCAGTCCACAGCACAAGAGCGGCGCGCCGCCGCAGGCGGAGCAGAATCCGGTCCGGTGCTGCCGCGCTCATCCCGCCAGCGGGGGCAGCATTTCATCTGCCCACAAATTGTCGATGGTCTGGCGCGGCGTGATCAGATGGAATTTCCCGCCATCGATCAGCACGGCGGCGGCGCGGGGGCGGGCGTTATAGGTGCTGCTCATCACCGCGCCATAGGCGCCGGCATCGAGCAGCGCGACCCGCGCGCCCGGCTTCATCGCCGGCAGGTCGCGGCCGGTGGCGAAGCTGTCGGCGCTCTCGCAAACCGGCCCCACCACGTCGGCCGGGGCGCGGGGGGCGCGAAACTGCGTCGCCGAGACCGGCAAAATGCCGTGCCAGGCATCGTACATCGCCGGACGCATCAGATCGTTCATCGCCGCGTCCAGCACGACGAAGCGTTTCTGCCCGCGCTTTTCCAGGATCACCGAGGCGAGCAGCAGCCCCGCCGGGCCGACCAGATAGCGGCCCGGTTCCATCAGCAGCTGCACGCCGAGATCGCCGACTTCTTTCTTCACCACATTGGCGAAGGCGGAAAGCGACATCCCCGGCTCGTCGCCATAGCCGATGCCCAGGCCACCGCCGAGATCGAGCACCGACACGGTCTGACCGGCGGCGCGCAGCCAGCGCACCATGTCCGCCGCCTTGGCATAGGCCTTGGCGTAAGGCGCAGGGGAGAGGATCTGGCTGCCGATATGCACGGCGATGCCGACCGGCTGGATGCCGGGCAGCGTCGCGGCATGGGCGTAGAGGCGGGGCACATCCTGGGCGGGAATGCCGAATTTGTTGTCGGCGAGGCCCGTGGTGATCTTTTCATGGGTCCCGGCATCGACATCCGGGTTCATGCGCAGCGCCACGCGGACAGGGCGGCCCACCCGCAGCGCGATGGCGGAAATCATCTCCAGCTCTTCGGCGCTCTCGACATTGATCTGCCCGAGCCCGGCGACGATGGCCGCGCCCAGCTCCTGCGTCGATTTGCCGACGCCGGAGAACACGACATCGGAAGCCGCGATCCCGGCCTTCCGCGCGCGCATGAACTCGCCGAGGCTCACCACGTCGGCGCCGGCGCCGAGGGCGCGGAACAGGCCGAGGATGGCCAGATGGTCGTTGGCCTTCACCGCGTAATGAATATGCACGTTCAGCCCGGCCTCGGCCAACGCGCCGGCCAAGGCCCGGTAGCGGGCGCGCAGCGTGCCGGCGCCATACACCCAGCAAGGCGTACCATGCGTATCGGCGACGGCGTGCAACGGCACATCCTCGAAGCACAGCCCGTCCTGGGCGTGCATGGTCAAAGCCGGGCGCGCGGCCAGCAGGTCGTCGAGGTCGGGATCGGCGGTCAGTGGTTGTACAAGGGCCATGTCAGTTCGCCGGATAGGTGTGCGGGTAAATGATGTCCGCCGCCGGGCCGGGCGGGGTGGGCGCGCCGCGCCGGCCGCAGGCGGCAAGCGCGAGGCAGAGAGCAAGCGCGATGAAACAGGCTTTCATGCCAGTTGGTCCAGCCATTTTTGCGCCGCGCGGGCGACATTGCCGGGGGCGGTGCCGCCATAGCTTACGCGCGAGGCGACCGAAGCTTCAACCGTCAGGACGTTGAACAATTCGGCAGTGATGCGCGGCTCGACGCTTTGCATTTCCGCCAGGGTCAGGCCGGCGAGGTCGAGCTTCTTGGCCTCGGCTAGGCGGACGATCTGCCCGGTGACATGGTGCGCGTCACGGAACGGCATTTTCAGGACCCGCACTAGCCAGTCGGCGAGATCGGTGGCGGTGGAAAAGCCGGAGCCGGCGAGCTCGGCCATGCGCGCGGTGTCGGCGTCCATGTCCCGCACCATGCCGGCGGTGGCGGCGAGGCACAGGGAGATCGCGGCGGTGGCGTCGAACACCGGTTCCTTGTCCTCCTGCATGTCCTTGGCATAGGCCATCGGCAGGCCCTTCATCACGGTGAGCAGGCCAACCAGCGCGCCGGTGATGCGCCCGGTCTTGGCGCGGGTGAGCTCCGCGGCGTCGGGGTTGCGCTTCTGCGGCATGATCGACGAGCCGGTGGTGAACGCATCCGACAGCTTGATCAGGCCGTAGGGCGAGGAGCACCAGATGATGATCTCCTCGGCGAAGCGCGAGAGATGCATCGCCAGGATCGACACGGCGGACAGATATTCCAGCGCGAAGTCGCGGTCAGAGACCGAGTCCAGCGAGTTCGCGGTCGGCCGGTCGAAGCCCAGCGCCGCGGCGGTGGCGTGGCGGTCGATGGGGAAGGAGGTGCCGGCGAGCGCCGCGGCGCCGAGCGGGCATTCGTTCAGCCGCGCGCGGGCGTCGCGCAGGCGGCCGGCATCGCGGTTCAGCATTTCCACGTAAGCGAGCAGATGGTGCCCGAACGTGACCGGCTGCGCCGTCTGCAGATGGGTGAAGCCCGGCATCACGGTGCCGGCATGCTCGGCGGCGCGGGTGGCGAAGGCGCGCATCAAATCCTGGACCTGCAGCAGCAGATTGTCGATCGCGCCGCGCACATAGAGGCGGAAATCGGTCGCCACCTGGTCGTTGCGGCTGCGCGCGGTGTGCAGGCGGCGGGCGGCCTCGCCGATGCGCTCGGTCAGCCGGACCTCGATATTGGTGTGGATATCCTCCAGCGCGTCTGCGAAACTGAAGCTGCCGGCCTCGATCTCACCGGCGATCACGGAGAGGCCGCTATTGATCGCAGCGGCGTCGTCGGCGCTGATGATGCCCTGGGCGGCCAGCATCGCCGCATGGGCGCGGCTGCCGGCAATGTCTTCGGCCCAGAGCTTGGCGTCGAAGCCGATGGAGACGTTGATGGCTTGCATCACGGCGTCGGGTCCGGCACCAAAACGCCCGCCCCATTGCAGCTGCTGAGAAATCGGAGAATTGCTCTTGTCAGTCAAACCGTCACGCCCACTCTTGTTGTCCCGCCGATCCGTCATCGCCGGTGCATCTGGCTTAGCCCTCGCGGGGGGCTTGGGCAATTGTGCCGTCGCACAAATTGCCGAGGGCGACCTGCCGGACGCCGCCGCGGCGCTGACGCAGGTCATGCCGACTTTGGCGCCGCCGGTGCGCTTCGCCGACCCCGACGGGCGGGCGCTGGCCTTGGCGGATTATCGCGGGCACACGCTGCTGGTGAATCTGTGGGCCACCTGGTGCGGCCCCTGCATCGCGGAAATTCCCAGCTTCGCCGCCTTGGTGCCGCAACTGAAGAGGAGCGGCGTGCTGGTCCTGCCGATTTCCGTCGACCTGACCGGGGCGGCAGTGGTGCGGCCGTTCTACGCAAGGCACGGCATCGACAATCTGCCGATCCTGCTGAACCAGGACGGCAGCGACCTGCAGACGCTGGACGCCAACGGCATTCCGCTGACCGTGGTGATCAACCCGCTCGGCCAGCTCGTGGCGCGTATGGACGGTGCGGCGAACTGGAATACGCCGGGCACCATTGCCTTTCTGCGCGGCCTCAGCGCCGCGACGCCGCGCAGCCCCGCCGGGCGGGTGCCGGCGTGAGCCGCAGGACAAGAAAGGAAGAGGCCGCTTTTTGAAAAAAGCGGCGCAAAAACTTTTGTTTACGCTGGGCCTGAGGCGTTGAACCGGCACGGGCCCAAATTGACAAAGTTTTTTTGCTACTTTTTGTCCACAAAAAGTAGCGCTTCCTTCTTTTTACTTAGGCGTTCCCAACCGGGGCGATACCGGCGGCCTGGGCGCGGCGCGCCTGCCACAGCCCGACAAAGTCGATCGGCCCCAGCATCACCGGCGGGAAGCCGCCGTCGCGGGTCACGTCGGCCAGAATGTTGCGGGCGAAGGGGAAGAGCAAGCGCGGGCATTCCACCAGCAGCACCGGCTCCTGCTGTTCTTCCGGCACGCCGTTGAGGGTGAAGATGCCGGCATAGGACAGATCGGCGATGAACACGACCATCGGCTTTTCCGCGCCGTTTTCGGGCGAGGGGATGGTGGCTTCGGCGCGGGCCGCGAGCGTGACTTCGAACACGGTCTGGCCTTCCTGGACCCGGCGCACCTGCACGTCGAGATTGATGTTGACCATCGGCGCGGTGCGCAGCACGGTATAAATGGCCGGTGCGTTCGGGACTTCGAACGAAAGATCCTTCGTGTACTGAACATTCACGACGAGCGGCGGCTGGGGCTGGGGCGCGGTTTCTGACATATGATGTGCTCTCTGTTGTGCTATGCGGCGATGCTATGCGGCGCCCCGCCTAGCACGGCGGCAAGGTCGTGATAAGGGAGAAGCATGAGCGCGAAACTATTCATCGACGGGCAGGCGGGCACCACGGGGCTGGGCATCGCCCAACGGCTGGAGGCGATGCCGGGCATTGCCTTGGTGACGATCGATGACGCGCACCGCAAGGATTCTTCGGCCCGGCGCGACGCGATGGCGCAGGCGGATCTGACAGTGCTGTGCCTGCCCGACGAGGCCGCGCGCGAGGCGGTGGCGCTGGCGCCCGAGGGCACACGCATTCTCGATGCAAGTTCCGCGCATCGGACGGCGGAGGGCTGGACCTACGGGTTCCCCGAACTCGGCCCGGCGCAGGCGCAGCAAATCGCGCAGGCCCGGCTGGTGTCGAACCCGGGCTGCTATGCCACCGGCGCGATCGCGCTGCTGGCCCCGCTGGTTGAGGCGGGTCTTCTGCCGTCCGACCATGATGTCACCATTCACGCGGTTTCCGGTTATTCGGGCGGCGGCAAGGCATTGATCGCCGCGCACGAAGCCGAGGGCGGCCCGGCCTTCGAGGCCTATGCGCTGGGGCTGGGGCATAAGCATGTGCCGGAGATCATGCTGCGCGCCGGGCTGACCCGCCGGCCGATTTTCGCCCCTTCGGTGGGGCATTTCGCACAGGGCATGCTGGTTTGCGTGCCGCTGTTTCTCGACCGGCTGCCGGGCAAGCCCGCCGCGCTGGACCTCGTGGCGGCCTTTCAACGCCGCTATGACGGCGCGGAAAACATCGAGGTCCATCCCGAGATCGCCTCCGGCACCTTACGGCCTGAGGCGCTGAACGGCACCAACAGGTTGGAGATCTTCGTCTGCGCCAACAGCGCTTACGACCATGCCATAGCGATCGCGCGGTTGGACAATCTCGGCAAAGGCGCTTCGGGTGCCGCCGTGCAAAACATCAAACTAATGCTGGGAAACTAACCGATGCCTGACACCCCTGTTGCCGCCAAAAGCTCGGGCCTGCTTTACGCGCTGAACGGCGTGATGCCGAGCATCGACCCCACCGCCTGGATCGCGCCGACCGCGGTGCTGATCGGCGACGTACGGGTGGGGCCGGGGGCGAATATCTGGTTCAATTGCGTGCTGCGCGCCGACACCAACCCGATCATCGTCGGCGCCCGGTCCAACATCCAGGACGGTACGGTCATCCATGTCGATCATGCGGAGAATTTCACCGAGATCGGCGCCGATGTGACCGTGGGTCATGCCGCGATCATCCATGCCTGCAAATTGCGTGACCGCGCCTTCATCGGCATGGGCGCCACGGTGCTGGACGGCGCGGTCGTGGAGGAAGCTGGGCTTCTCGGCGCGCGCGGCCTGTTGGGGCCGGGCAAGCGCATCGGCCGGCAGGAATTATGGGTCGGCATGCCGGCGCGACGGATCCGGGTGATGACCGATGAAGAGCGCGCGGGCTGGGACGAAACCGTGCCGCATTATCTTGGGTTGTCGAACCGTTACCGTGGCGGCCTGACTGCGCTTTAGGGTAAGTAAGCAGGGCGCTTTTTGAAAAAAGCGCCGCAAAAACTTTTGTTATGCTGGGCATGGGCTGTGTCGGCGACAACGCCCATGGTCCAGGATAAATAAAGTTTTTTTGCTTCTTTTTGTTCACAAAAAGAAGCCTTTTCCTGCAACCTGTTGGCAAGCGGGGCGCGCGGCCCTACATCGGAATTCATGACAGATGTGGAATTTGATACCGCGCTGGTGAATGCGGCTTTCTCTCTGGCAGCGGAGCAGGGGTGGCGGCACGTGTCGCCGGCCGCGGCGGCGCGCCGGGCCGGGCTGGACCTCGCCGCCACGCGGCAGCGTTACACCGGGCCGGGCGGCATTTTGCGTGCCTTTGGGCGCCTGGCGGATGCGCATGCGCTGACCGGCGCCCTCACCGAGGGGCCGGTGCGAGAGCGGCTGTTCGACATCATCATGCGCCGTTTCGATTTCCTGCAGACGCACCGCGCCGGGGTGCTGGCCTTGCTGCGGGCGCTGCCCGCCGAGCCGCCGCTGGCGCTGTGCCTGGCGCGCGCCACCGTCACGTCGATGGGCTGGATGCTCGAGGGCGCGGGGGTATCCGCGCAAGGGGTGCGGGGCGAAATCCGCAAGAAGGGCCTGGCCCTGGTCTGGGGCTATGGAATGCGGGCCTGGTGCTGCGATGAAAGCGCCGATCTCACCGCGACCATGGCGGCGGTGGACAAGGCGCTGGACCGGGCTGACGCGATCGCCGCGCGCTTCCATCCCGCGCCGGCCCCGGCGGCCGAGGAGCCCGAAGCGCCATTGCCAGACGATCCGGCTGGAGTAATCTGACTCTGGGCCGATTTCGGCTGACACGGGGGAAACGATCATGGCTGACAAAATGACAAGTCAAAAGCCGGACGCGGAAACCACTTCCGCGGCCCGCAAAACCGCCTTCGAAGCGTCCGCGGCGGGGCAGGGGGCGGCACCGATGCAGGATTTCGATTTCAAGAAAATGTTCGACGAAATGAAGTTGCCACAGATGCCGGATGTCGAAGCCGTTTTGGGCGCGCATCGGCGTAATCTCGAGGCGCTGTCGGAGGCCAATCGCCTGGCGCTGGAAGGCGCGCAAACGGTGGCACGCCGGCATATGGAGATCATGCAGGCCACGATGTCGGGCCTGACGCAAACCTTGCGGGAGATCGCCGCCACCGACACACCGAATGAGCGCGCCGCCAAGCATGCCGAATTGCTGAAGCAGGCTTACGAGAACGCGGTGTGCAACACGCGCGAACTCGGCGACCTGATCCAGAAATCGCACGCCGAGGCGATGGAGAAGCTCAACCGGCGGTTCTCCGAGGCGATGACCGAGATGCAAAGCGCGCTTAAGAAATAGGGTAGGAAAGCAGCCGCTTTTTTGAAAAAAAGCGGCGCAAAAAACTTTTATTTACGCTGGGCCGCGGGCTGCGTCGCTGACACAGCCCATGGCCCAGCATTAACAAAGTTTTTTTGCTACTTTTTGTTCACAAAAAGTAGCGCTTTCTATCGCTTGCCTGCTGTGTCCTAGCCCTTCTTTCATTTCCGGCCCGGCGGCGCATATTAAGCGCATGTCCACCGCTTTGCTGCGCACCGCGCCCGTCACCTTCATCCCTGAAAAGCCGGAGGCGCGCGCGCCACGGAAACCGTTGCGCGTCGTTTCGGATTACGCGCCGGCCGGCGACCAGCCGGAGGCGATCAAGCAGCTTCTGGCGGGGATCGGGGCGCAGGAGCGCGACCAGGTGCTGCTCGGCGTCACCGGCTCGGGCAAGACCTTCACCATGGCCAAGGTGATCGAGGGCTGCCAGCGCCCGACCCTGGTGCTGGCGCCGAACAAGACGCTGGCGGCGCAGCTTTATGCCGAGATGAAGGCCTTTTTCCCCGATAACGCCGTGGAATATTTCGTCTCGTATTACGACTACTTCCAGCCGGAAGCTTATGTGCCGCGCTCGGACACGTATATCGAGAAGGATTCCGCGATCAACGAGACGATCGACCGGATGCGCCATGCCGCCACTCAGGCGTTGCTGGAGCGCTCCGATGTCATCATCGTCGCCTCGGTCTCCTGCATTTACGGCATCGGCTCGGTCGAGACCTATTCGAAAATGGTCGTGCGGCTGGAAACCGGCGGGCAGATCGACCGAGACACGCTGGCCAAGGCGCTGGTGGATTTGCAGTACCGCCGCAACGACATCGCCTTCGCCCGCGGCTCGTTCCGGCTGCGCGGGGAGGTGGTGGATATCTTCCCCAGCCAGTACGAGGACCGCGCCTGGCGGGTGACGCTGTTCGGCGATGAGATCGAGAAAATCTCCGAATTCGATCCCCTGACCGGCGAGCAGACCGCCGTGCTGGAGAGCATCAGCATCTACGCCAACAGCCATTATGTGACGCCTCGGCCCACTTTGACCCAGGCCATCGGGCGCATCAAACTGGAGCTGAAGCAGCGGCTGGACGAGTTGACCGCCGAGGGCAAGCTGCTGGAGGCCGAACGGCTGGGGCAACGTACCGCGTTCGATATCGAAATGATGGAGACGACGGGCGCCTGCAAAGGCATCGAGAACTATTCCCGCTATCTGTCCGGCCGCAATGCGGGCGAGCCGCCGCCGACCTTGTTCGAGTATTTGCCGGCCAATGCGCTGCTGGTGGTTGATGAATCGCATGTGACCGTGCCGCAGATCGGCGGCATGTTCAAAGGCGACTACGCGCGCAAATCCATCCTCGCCGAATTCGGCTTCCGCCTGCCGAGCTGCATCGACAACCGGCCGCTGAAATTCGAGGAATGGGACACGTACCGCCCGCAAACCGTGTTCGTGTCCGCGACACCCGGCCCGTGGGAGTTGGAGCGGACCGGGGGCAGTTTCGCCGAACAGATCATCCGGCCGACCGGGTTGATCGATCCGGTCACGGAAATCCGCCCGGTGGAGCACCAGGTGGACGATCTGCTGGGCGAATGCCGCAACGTCATCGCCAAAGGCGGGCGCGTGCTGGTGACGACGCTGACCAAGCGCATGGCCGAGGACCTGACCGAGTATTTGACCGAGCAGGGCATCCGCGTGCGCTATCTGCATTCCGACGTGGACACGCTGGAGCGGATCGAAATCATCCGCGACCTGCGCCTGGGCGCCTATGACGTGCTGGTCGGCATCAACCTGCTCCGTGAGGGGCTCGATATTCCCGAATGCATGCTGGTCGCCATTCTCGACGCGGATAAAGAAGGCTTCCTGCGCTCCGTGACATCGCTGATCCAGACCATCGGCCGCGCCGCCCGCAATGTGGACGGGCGGGTGATCCTCTACGCCGACGTGATGACGCGCAGCCTGCAACAGGCGCTGGAGGAGACCGCGCGGCGCCGCGCCAAGCAGACCGCCTGGAACGTGGAGCACGGCATCACCCCGCAGAGCGTGCGCAAGCATATCGGCGAGGTGATCCACTCGGTGTTCGAGCAGGATTACGTGACCGTGGCGCCGGTGAAGGATGCCGAAATCGACGAATTCGTCGGCAAGGACCTGCAAACCACCATCGCGACGCTGGAGACACGGATGCGCAACGCCGCGGCGGATCTGGAATTCGAGGAGGCGGCGCGGTTGCGCGACGAGATCAAGCGGTTGGAAGCGCTCTCCCTCGGCCTCGCGCCGCCGCCGCCGGCGCCGCACCGGCCCAAGGAACGCGGCCCGGTGCCGCTGGGGCCGGGCGGCGGGGGGTACGATCCGGCCCTGCGCAAGGGGCGGGGACGGAAGAAAGGGTAAGGGGAGGTAAGAAAGGACTACTTTTTGTGAACAAAAAGTAGCAAAAAAACTTTATTATGCTGGGTCAAGGGCGTTGGCGCCGACACAGCCCATGGCCCAGCATAAAGAAAGTTTTTGCGCCGCTTTTTTCAAAAAGCGGCTACTTTCTTCTCTTTTTCCTATGGGGTTTGACCTGCTTTGCAGAGGCGGCATTATGGCCCGTATGAAATCCGTTTTTTTATTCCTGGCGGCCATGGCGATGCCCGGCGCCGCCTGCGCCGCCGGCCTGACCGGCCAGAATGCGGTTTACGATCTCACGCTGTCGAAAGTCCGCACCCATGACGTGACCGGCGCGGTCGGGCAGATGACCTTCGACATCGTCGATGGCTGCTCCGGCTGGGCGACCACGCAGCATCTGACGCTGCTGGTGCGCAATGTCGACGGCTCGCTGAACAAATCGGTGACCGATTACATCACCTGGGAAGCCAAGGACGGCAAGAATTTCACGTTCAGCCTGCGGGAACGCGACAATGACGGCAAGGAGCAGGTCGACGATGCCGGCGCTGCCGTGCACACCGGCGACAACGATGCCGGCATTGTCACCTACACCACGCCGGCGAATACGCGCATGGCGCTGCCGCCGGGCACGCTGTTCCCGATGCAGCATACCGCGGCGCTGCTGGCCGCCGGGCGCGAAGGCAAGAAATTCATCGCACCGCCTTTGTTCGACGGCACCTCGGCCGATGGCGCGCAATCCACGTTCGTCGCCATTCTCGGCCATCAAGGGCCGATGCCGGACCGCTTCGCGGCCCTCAGCGACCTGCCGAGCTCGAATGTCGACATCGCCTTCTACCCGCGCAAGCCGGGCGACCAGAACCCGGATTTCCGCACGCAAATGCGCTATTTCGAGGATGGGGTGGCGACCAATCTGGTGCTGGATTTCGGCGACTTCGTGATGACCGGCAAGTTGGCACATCTCACGATCCCGCCCACGCCCTGCAAGTAGCAGGAGGAAAGAAAGCGCTACTTTTTGTGAACAAAAAGTAGTTTTTTGTCAGTTTGGGCCCGTGCCGTTTCAACGCCACAGGCCCAGAGTAACAAAAGTTTTTGCGCCGCTTTTTTTAAAAGCGGCTGCTTTCCTTACTTCTTACTTTTTAGCGCGCGCCAGGCTGTCGGCGATCGCCTTTTCGGCGGCGGCGCGGTCGGCCCAGCCGGTGATCTTCACCCATTTGCCTTTTTCGAGATCCTTGTAGTGCTCGAAGAAATGCTTGATGGCGTCGCGGGTGATGGCGGGGAGCTGTGCGACCTCGGTGATGTCGCTGTACTGCGGATGCACCTTGTCGTGCGGCACGCAGACGATCTTTTCGTCCTGGCCGGCTTCGTCTTCCATTTGCAGCAGGCCGATGGGACGGGCGCGGATCACCGCGCCCGGGGTCACGGCGGCCGGGATCAGCACCAGCGCGTCGGCCGGGTCGCCGTCATCGGCCAGCGTGCCGGGAATGAAGCCGTAGGCGGCGGGGTAGCTCATCGGCGTGAACAGCACGCGGTCCACGACCAGGGCGCCGCTGTCCTTGTCGATCTCGTATTTGACACCCGATCCCGCCGGGATCTCGACCACGATGTTGATGTCGTGCGGCACGTCCTTGCCGGGGGAAAGCTTGCTCACATCCATGATAGGGGGCTCCCTGTTGCGTTCCCGCGCCCTATACTCCGCCTGTCCGCGGCTTGCCAGCATGGGGTGGTGCCTTGACGGTATCGCCTGGCTTGTTGATAGGTTCGCGCAGGGCGCGGCGAGCGCGCCATGCGCGCCGGTAGCTCAACGGTTAGAGCGGACCGCTCATAACGGTTTGGTTGCGGGTTCGATTCCTGCCCGGCGCATACCGCTCGCGGCGCGGCCCCCGTTGCTGCTCGCGGGCGCCGCCCTTATACCCGGCTCAACTGTCGCAGAAAGCAAAAGATCATGGCCGCTTATCAATATGTTTATGTGATGAAGGACCTCACCAAGGCCTATCCGGGTGGGCGCGAGGTTTTCAAGGGCATCACCCTGTCGTTCCTGCCGGGCGTGAAGATCGGCGTGCTTGGCGTGAACGGCGCCGGTAAGTCGACGCTGCTGAAGATCATGGCCGGCATCGAGAAGGAATATGGCGGCGAGGCATGGGCGGCTGAGGGTGCGCGCGTGGGCTATCTGCCGCAGGAGCCGCATCTCGACCCGACCAAGAACGTGGGTGAGAACGTTGCCGAGGCGTTCAAGGATCTGCGCGTGGCGATCGCCCGCTTCAACGCCATTTCCGAGGAATTCGCCCAGCCGATGGACGACGACAAGATGAACGACCTGCTGGCCGAACAGGCCAAGCTGCAGGAGATCATCGACGCCCAGGACGGTTGGGACCTGGACCGGCAGATCGAGATCGCGCTCGACGCGCTGCGCTGCCCGCCGGCCGATGCCGCGGTTGGCCCGCTCTCCGGCGGCGAGCGCCGCCGCGTGGCGCTCTGCCGCCTGTTGCTGGAAAAGCCCGATCTGCTGCTGCTCGACGAGCCGACCAACCATCTCGACGCGGAGTCCGTGGCCTGGCTGGAACGCACGCTTCAGAAATATACCGGCACCGTGATCCTGGTGACCCACGACCGTTACTTCCTGGACAATGTGACCAACTGGATCCTGGAAATCGAGCGCGGCCGCGGTTACCCGTATGAGGGCAATTACTCCGCTTGGCTGGAGCAGAAGCGCAAGCGCCTGGCCCAGGAAGAGAAGGAAGAGTCCGCCCGCCAGCGCGCTCTGGCCGAGGAGCAGGACTGGATCGCCTCGTCGCCGAAGGCGCGCCAGACGAAGAGCCGCGCGCGCATTCAGCGCTACGAGGAAATGCTGCAGAAATCCCAGGAGCTGGCGACCGGCGTGGCGGAAATCGTCATCCCGCCGGGCCCGCGCCTGGGCGGCACTGTCATCGAGGCGGCCGAACTGTCCAAGGGGTTCGGCGACCGCGAGCTGATCGACAAACTCAACTTCAAGCTGCCGCCGGGCGGCATCGTCGGCGTGATCGGCCCGAACGGCGCCGGCAAGTCCACCTTGTTCAAAATGATCACCGGGGTGGAAAAGCCGGATTCCGGCGCGCTGAAGATCGGCGAGACGGTCAAGCTCGGCTATGTCGACCAGTCGCGCGATTCGCTGGATGACAGCAAGAATGTCTGGGAGGAAATCTCCGGCGGCACCGATGTGATTCATCTCGGCAAGCGCACCGTCGCCTCGCGTGCTTATGTCGGCGCGTTCAACTTCAAGGGCGCTGACCAGCAGAAGAAGGTCGGCGTGCTCTCCGGTGGTGAGCGCAACCGCGTGCACCTGGCGAAGATGCTGAAATCCGAAGCGAACGTGATCCTGCTCGACGAACCGACCAACGATCTCGACGTCGACACGCTGCGCGCCCTGGAAGAGGCGCTGATGGAATTCCCCGGCTGCGCCGTGATCATCTCCCACGATCGCTGGTTCCTCGACCGGCTGGCGACGCATATCCTCGCGTTCGAGGGCGATTCCCATGTCGAATGGTTCGAAGGCAACTTCCAGGCTTACGAGGAAGACAAGCGCCGCCGCCTCGGCCTGGACGCCGCCGAGCCGCACCGCATCAAGTACCGCCCGCTGACGCGGTAAGTGCGGCACGCGCGCCGGAAGGCCCAAGGGGGCTCCGCCCCCCTGGAACCCCCGCCAAGGGCCGAGCCCTTGGAACTCATGATTCAGGCTTTGAACGGGGATGCCCTCCTGGCGTTGGAGAGGCTTTGGGGCATCCCCGTTCAAAGCCTGGGCGGATTCCAAAGGCTCTGCCTTTGGCAGGGGGCCCAGGGGGACAGCGTCCCCCTGGGTCTTTCGGCATGATCGGGCTTTCGCCTTGGAACCTGACCACGGCGCGGTTGCGGATGACGCCGGTGGGGTATCGGGACCTGCCGGATCTGACGGCTTTGAAGGGCGATCCGCGGGCTTATGCCTTGATGCTGGGCGGGGTGCGTGGCCCCGTGCAGGTGGCCGAGGAGCTGGCGCAGGAGATTCGCGACTGGGGTGCGCATGGCTATGGCATGTGGGCCGTGCGGGCGCTGCGCGGACGGTTTCTTGGGGTCACGGGGCTGATGGCGCGGGCGGATGGGCGCGGCGTGGCGCTGCGGTTTGCGTTCTGGCCGGAGGCGCGCGGGGTTGGCCTGGCGCGTGAGGCAGCCGGCGCGGCGCTGAATTATGCGCACGACTCGGCGGGGCTGGCACGGGTGGTGGCGGTGGCGCGCGAGGACAATTTTGCCTCCCGTACGGTGTTGGGTTCGATCGGCATGGCGGAGGTCGAACGGTTTACCAGGGACGGCGTCTTACTCCTTGTTTATCAATCTATTCGACGGCATGCGGGCGGGTGAAACCTCTTTCATGACCGACATTATGTATTGCGTCGCCCCTGGTTTCGGGTCAAAAAATAGTTTGTGACACGGGATCAGCACAAGGCAATCATCGCTTTCATCAGTGCCATTACCGGCGGTGAACAGCCGCCGATGGATGTTGAAGCGGATGCGATTATCAGGGCGTTGTTTGTGCGCAACCCGGACGCTGCATATCGCGTGACGATGTTGGCGATGTCGCTGGTGGCAAGCGCGGAGACGCAGCGTCCTCCGGATCTGCCACGGCATAAAGGCTGGTTTTCCACTTTGTTCGACAAGCGCTCCGGTGAATCCCAGGGGCCGAACGACCGCCGGGAACCGGTGGTTTCCTGACAACAACCAGTTAGATGTTATGGCTTGAAATCGAAGCCTGCCGGGATTTGATTTCAAGCCATAAAATTTTTGGCGGCGCTGGCCGTTAAGATAGGCTTAAACTTTGTTAATCTTGGCCGCGCAGCTTTCACCGCAGCAGGCCCAAGCTGACAAAAAGTTTTTGCGCCGCTTTTTTCAAAAAAGCGGCCGCTTCCTTTATCCGAGTTGAAACCGTGCGGTGGCCATCACGTCGCCGGCCAGGGCTTCGCGCACCGCCGCCTCGCCCCGCGGTGAGGCCAGCACTACCACCCGTTTGAAAAACGGCGCTGCGCCCGTGGCGCGGGCGCGGAAGAGCTCGCCGAGCGCGGCGGAAGCGGGACTGCGGAAGGTGCAGCAGGCGCAGCCGAAGCTGTGGCTCGGCTGGGCGGGCGGAGAAAAGCGCACCGCATAGCCTTCCGGCGGCATCGCCTGCCCCTCTTCCACAAGCACCGCATCCTCGGCGCGCGGCGGGATCGCGAAGAAAATCGGTATACGCATGTCTGAGACTTGAAGCATTCTCTAGACATGGGGTTATAGCCGTGTATCTGACAAGGATGTCCAGACCACATCTTCTTGACGCCCTGTCCCGCAATGTTCTGCTCTGTGACGGCGGGATGGGATCCCGCGTGCAGGCGCTCACCCTCGATATCGAGAAAGATTACTGGGACAAGGAAAACTGCACCGAGGTGCTGAACCTGTCCCGGCCGGATCTCGTGCGGGAAATCCATCGCGGCTATTACGAGGCCGGGGCGGACATGGTGCAGACCAACAGCTTCGGCGGTTCGCCGATCACGCTGGGGGAATTCGACCTGCAGGACCGGGCCTTTGAGATCAACAAGATCGCCGGGGAGCTGGCGCGCGAGGCGGCGGAGACGTTTTCCGACGGCCGCACGCGTTATGTCCTGGGCTCGATCGGGCCGGGGACGAAGCTGCCGAGCCTGGGCAATATCGCCTACGACCCGCTGGAAGAGGCGCTGTTCGTGCAGTCCCAGGGGCTGATTGCCGGCGGGGTGGATGCGATCCTGATCGAGACCTGCCAGGACACGCTGCAGATCAAGGCGGCCGTGAATGGCGCCAAACGCGCCCGGGCGCAGGCCGGCCGCGACCTGCCGATTTTCGTGCAGGTTACCGTGGAGACCACGGGCACGTTGCTGGTGGGGCCGGACATCGCCACCGCCGCCACCGTGATCAACGCGCTGGACGTGCCTCTGATGGGCCTCAACTGCGCCACCGGCCCGCAGGAAATGGCCGAGCATGTGCGCTGGCTCAGCCAGAACTGGCCCGGCCTGATTTCCGTGCAGCCCAATGCCGGCCTACCGGAGCTGGTGGACGGCGCGACCCATTATCCGCTCGGCGGCGCGGAAATGGCGAGCTGGGTGGAGCGTTTCGTCGTTGAGGACGGCGTGAACCTGATCGGCGGCTGCTGCGGCACCTCGACCCCCCACACGTCCGCGCTCGATGCGATGCTGAAGAAGCTCGGCAACCCGCGCCCGACCCCGGTGCCGCGCAAGTCGGTCTGGGTCCCGTCGGTGGCCAGCCTGTACAGCGCGACGCCGCTGCGGCAGGAGAACAGCTATTTCTCCATCGGCGAACGCTGCAACGCCAACGGCTCGAAAAAATGGCGCGAGCTGCAGGAAGCGGGCGACTGGGATGGCTGCGTGGCCATGGGCCGCGAGCAGGTGGCGGAAGCCTCTAACGCGCTCGATATCTGCACCGCCTTCGTCGGCCGCGATGAGATGGCCGAGATGAACGAGGTGATCACCCGTTTCACCTCCTCCGTGAACGCGCCCCTGGTGATCGATTCCACGGAAACCCCGGTGATCGAGGCGGCGCTGAAACGCCATGGCGGCAAGCCGATCATCAACTCGATTAATTTCGAGGATGGCGAGGGGCATGCGCATGACCGCCTGAAGCTCGCGAAAAAATTCGGCGCCGCCGTGATCGCGCTGACCATCGATGAGATCGGCATGGCCAAGGAGCCGGCGGACAAATTGCGCATCGCGCGCCGGCTGGTGGAGTTTGCCTGCAGCAAATACGGCCTGCCGCAATCGGATCTGCTCATCGACCCGCTGACCTTCACCATCGCCACCGGCAATGAGGACGACCGCAAGCTCGGCCTGTGGACGCTGGAGGGCATCCGCATGATCCGGGAGGAATTCCCGGACATCCAGATCATCCTCGGCCTGTCCAACATCTCCTTCGGTCTCAACCCGGCGGCGCGCGCGGTGCTGAACTCGGTGTTCCTCGACCATGCGGTGAAAGCCGGCATGACCGGGGCGATCGTGCATGTGTCGAAAATCCGGCCGCTGCACATGATCGATCCGGCGGAAGTGAAGGTCTGCGAGGACCTGATCTATGACCGCCGCTCGGAAGGCTATGATCCGCTGCAAAAGCTCCTGGAACTGTTCGCCGACCGCAAGGCGGCGGACGCGACCAAGAAGAAGCGCGCCGACACCGCCGAGGGGCGGCTCAAGGACCGCATCGTCGACGGCGACCGCAAGGGGCTGACCGAGGATCTCGACGAGGCGCTGAAAACCAATAAACCGCTCGACATCATCAATAACATTTTGCTCGACGGCATGAAGGTGGTGGGCGAGCTGTTCGGCGCCGGCAAGATGCAGCTGCCCTTCGTGCTGCAATCGGCGGAGACGATGAAGGCGGCGGTCGCCTATCTCGAGCCGATGATGGAGCGGGTCGAGGGCGAGGAGCGCGGCATCATCGTGCTCGCCACGGTGAAGGGCGACGTGCACGATATCGGCAAGAACCTGGTCGACATCATCCTCACCAATAACGGCTACAAGGTGGTCAATCTCGGCATCAAGGTGCCGCTCGCGGACATGGTGGCGGCGGCGCAACAGCATCGCGCGCATGCCATCGGCATGTCCGGCCTGCTGGTGAAATCCACTGTGGTGATGCGGGAAAATCTCGAAGAGATGTCGCGCCAGGGGCTGGAGATTCCGGTGCTGCTGGGCGGCGCCGCGCTCACCCGCAACTATGTGGAGGATGATTGCGTCGCCTCCTACGCCTCCGGCCACGTCGCCTATGCGCGCGACGCGTTCGACGGGCTGCATCTGATGGACAAGGTTGCCGGCGGCGAGTTGGAAAATTACCTGGCCGCGATCCAGTCCAAGCGGAAGGGCAAGGCGCGCAACACCAAGCGCAAGCTCGGCCAGGCGGATGAAAAGGCGTTCGCGCCGGTGGACGTGAACGCCGCCCAGGCGCGCCGCCGCCGCCTCACGCAGAATGAGCCGGTGATCACGCCGCCTTTCTGGGGGAGCCGGATCATCGAGGCGGCGCCGAAAGCCATCGTGCCGTTCATCAACGAACGCTCGCTGTTCCAGTTCCAATGGGGCTTCCGCAAGCAGGGCAAGTCGCTGGAGGAGTTCCTCGGCTGGGCGCGGCAGGAGTTGCGGCCGGTTATGAAGCGCATGCTCGATCTGTGCGAGGCCGAGCAGATCCTCAAGCCGCAGGCAGCCTATGGCTATTGGAAGGCCGCGGGGCAGGGCAACGATTTGATCCTGTTCGCCGAGGACGGCAACACCGAAGTCGCCCGCTTCTCGCTGCCGCGCCAGCCCAAGGAAGACGGCGAATGCATCGCCGATTTCTTCCGCGATGTGGACGATTCCGAGCGGGACGTGATCGGCTTGCAGGTCGTGACCGTCGGCAGCCGTGCCTCGGACGTGGCCCGGGAATGGTTCGAATCCAACCGCTACCAGGATTATCTCTATCTGCACGGCATCTCCGTGGAGATGGCCGAGGCGCTGGCGGAATACACGCATAAGCGCATCCGCGCCGAACTCGGCTTCGCCGCCGAAGATGACCGTGACATCGAGAAGATGCTGCAGCAATCCTATCGCGGCTCGCGCTACTCCTTCGGCTACCCGGCCTGCCCGAAAATCGAGGACCAGGACCAGTTGCTGAAGCTGCTGGGGGCCGAACGCATCGGCGTGTCGCTCTCCGATGAGTCGCAACTGCACCCGGAGCAATCGACCAGCGCCATCGTGGTGCTGAATTCGAAGGCGAAGTATTTTTCAGTGTAAGGGTAAGGCAAGGCCAGGGCTCCGCCCTGGACCCGCTGGGGCCGGGAGGTCCCAGACCCCGATAAATTTATGCATGGGATAAACAATTTGGGGTCTGGGGCCTTTCGGCCCCAGTGGGGTTCCAAGGGGCAAAGCCCCTTGGCCCTGGCCTTTGCCTCATAATTCCCTAAACTCTTCCCATGACCCACGCCCAGGAAATCGTCGTCGGTGACATCGGCGGCACGCATGCGCGTTACGCGCTGGCCGAAATCTCCGGCCGGCATGTGGTCAGGTTAAGCGAACCGGCCACCTTGCTGACCCGCGATCATGTCAGCCTGGCGGCGAGCTGGGCGGCGTTTGGCCGCATGCTCGGGCGTGAGTTGCCGCGGGCGGCGGCGCTGGCGGTGGCGAGCCCGGTCACGGGGCAGGTGCTGAAGCTGACCAACAATCCCTGGGTGATTTGTCCGGGCACGTTGAAGCAGGAGCTGGGCGTCGACGCGGTGACGCTGGTGAATGATTTCGGCGCGGTGGGTCATGCTCTGGCGGCGCTGAAACCCGCGGATTTTTCGCATCTGGCAGGGCCGGATCGGGACCTGCCCGCCGATGGCGTGATTACCGTGATCGGCCCCGGCACCGGGCTGGGCGTGGCGCAGGTGCTGCGCCGGGGGTGGCAGGCGCACGTGATCGAGTGCGAGGGCGGCCATATCGATTTCGCGCCGCTGGATGCTCTGGAGGATACGATCCTCGCCCGGCTGCGGCAGCGTTTCACGCGCGTTTCGGCGGAGCGGATCGTCTCCGGGCCGGGCTTGCTGAATCTCTACGAAACGCTGGCGGCGATCAAGGGGCAGCCGGTGGCGGTGCGGGACGACAAAACGCTGTGGGTGCTGGCGGCAAGCGGGGAGGATCGCCTCGCCACGACAGCGCTGCAGCGTTTCTGCTTGAGCCTGGGCGCGGTGGCGGGAGACCTGGCGCTGGCGCAGGGGGCGAGCGCCGTGGTGGTGGCCGGCGGCATCGTGCCGCGCATCGCCGCCCGGCTGCCTGAGTCGGGCTTCGCGCAGCGCTTTGTCGCCAAGGGGCGGTTCGAGACCATGATGGCGGCGATGCCGATCAAGCTGATCACGCATCCCTATCCTGGCCTGCTCGGCGCGGCCGCGGCCTTCGTGGCAGAGTAGGAGAAAGTGGCCGCTTTTTGAAAAAAGCGGCGCAAAAACTTTTGGTTGCTCTGGGCCGATGGCGGCGAAACCAGCACGGCCCAAAGTAAACAAAGTTTTTTTGCTACTTTTTGTTCACAAAAAGTAGCGCTTCCTTATCTTCTGCTGGCCTGTCTAAACGACGCGCGTGCTGCGGCGCACCGTCAGGCGGACGCCGATATTGATCGCCAGCACCACCATCATGACCAGGAAAGCCGCGGCGAAGGCGAGGGCGTGCGATTGCGCGTTCGGCTGATCGATGAAGGTCCAGATCACGTAGGTGAGGTAGCCGACCGGCTCGTTAGTGAACCGGCCGTTCCACAGGAAGTTCGACCAGCCGGCGGTGTAGATCAGCGGCGCGGTTTCGCCCACCGAGATCGCCAGGGCCAGCAGCGCGCCGGTCATGACCCCGGTGGCGGCGCCCGGCAGGATCACCCGGAACACCACCGTGGGCTCGGTGGCGCCGAGGGCGAAGGCCGCCTCGCGCATGGAAACCGGCACCTGGCGCAGGGCCAGCTCGGTGATGCGGGCGAGATACGGCACGATCAGAATGGCCAAGGTGATGGCGGCGGCGATCAGCGAGAAACCCCAGCCGAGCGAGGTGACGAAGACGATGTAGGAGAAATAGCCGAGCACGATGGAGGGCGTGCCGGTCAGAACATCGGACAGGAAGCGGATGACCCCGCCGACGCGGTTGCTGCCATATTCGGAGAGATAGATTCCGGCGCCGATGCCGACGGGCACGGCGATCAGCATGCCGAACAGCGAGATGATGAAGGTGCCCTCGATGGCGTTGAGCAAGCCGCCGGTGACCCCGTTGGACGTTGAGGTGAATAATTTGATGGAAAAGGCTGCAAGACCGCGATAGGCGACCACGCCGACGATATCGAGCAGCGGTCCGATGACGCAGAGCAACGCGAGGCCGCAGGCGACCCAGCCGATGCGGCTGACGATGGTCCGCCGCAGTTCCTGCAGCGAGCGGGCAGGGCGGGCAGTCAATTTAAGCCTGGCGCTTGCGGACATTGAGCGCTCCGGAGGTGAGGAGTTTGGCGCCGGCATTCATCGCCAGCGTGATGACGAACAGCACGAGCGCGATCTCCGCCAGCGAGCGGACCGCCATATTGGTCGGGTCGGATTCGGCGCTGTCGAGCTGGGTCAGGATGAACGAGGCGATCGTGGAGATGGGGCTGAAAAGGCTGGTCGGCATGATGTTGAGCGCGCCGCCGGCAACCATCGCGACCGCCAATGTCTCGCCCAGCGCGCGGCCGAGGGCCAGCACGATGCCGCCGATCAACGTGGTGCGGACCATCGGCATCATCGCCTTGGTCACGACCTCGAAATGGGTGGCGCCGAGGCCGAAGGCGGATTCGCGGTTTTCCTTGGGAACCTGCAGGAGGGCGTCGAGCAGGGTGGTGGCGATGATCGGGGTGATCATCAGCGCCAGGACGATGCTGGCGGTGAGCAAGCCATAGCCGTTGCCGCTGGGGCTGACATAATGGCCGATCAGCGGAATGAGCACGGCGATGCCCCAGAGACCGAACACCACCGAGGGGACGACCGCGACCAGCTCCACCAGAAGCGAGAGGACGGGACGGATATGATGCGGCACGGCTTCCGCGAGGAAAATGGCGGCGCCGACCGAAAGCGGCACGGCGATGAGAATGGCAATGAACGAAGAGAGCAGCGTGCCGGTGACGAAAACCAGAATGCCGTAATCGGCGCCGTTCGGCACCGTGAAGCCGCGGACACTCACCGGGTCGCCATAGAGATCGCCCAGGTTCCAGGTGATTCCCGTCACGAAGCCCAGTCCGTTGAAGCCGATGGCCGGCGCCGAGTAGATCAACAGAAATAAAATCACCGCGCATAGCGCGGCGGGGATCAGCAGGCTTAGACTGAGAAGGGAGAGACGGAAGGGCCGGAATTTCATGGGGCACCCGTTACATGAAACCCTCCCGGTTTGCACCGGGAGGGGCAGCCAAAAAGCCTTTACTTGATCTTCGCGATCTGGGTCTGCGAGAGAGTCTGGATCGCGGCCGGCAGCGGCAGGAAGTGGACCTGGTCCAGGAACTGCGACGCATTGCCGTCGGTCACCGCCCAGTTCAGGAAGGTGCGCAGGGAGGCGGCGGTGGCCGCGTCCGCCTGCTTGGCGTTGATGATCGCATATTCGTAGTTGGCGATCGGGTAGGCGTTGGCGCCTTTCGCGAAGATCATGCTGATGCGCTCATCCGGCGGGGTGATGGTCACCACGGAAGAGGCAGCGGCGCCCACGGTGGCGGGGTTCGGCAGCACGTACGCGCCCAAGGCGTTCTTCAGCGCGGCAACGCCCAGACCGGCCTTTGCGGCGGGAGCGGCATAGCTCACGCCGATATAGGCGATCGAGTATGGGTTGGCGGCGGCGGCGGAGACCATGCCGGAATTGCCGTTCGCGCCAATGCCGCCGGCAACCGCCGGCCAGGACACGGTGGTGCCGTAATGCACGCTATGCGCCCAGGAGGGGGTGGAATCGGACAGATACTGGGTGAAAATGAAGGTGTCGCCCGAACCGTCGACGCGGTGGACGGGGATGATCACGTGCGCCGGCAGATTGACGCCCGGGTTGGCGGCGCGGATCGCGCGGTCATTCCACATGGTGATCTTGCCGGAATAGATGCCGGCGAGGATCGGACCGGAAAGGTTGATGTGGGTGTTGGCCAGGCCCGGCAGGTTGTAGTTGATCGCCTGCGCCGAAATCGCCAGCGGGATGTTCAGCATGTTCGGGTTATGCTGAACCAAGGCGTCGGACATATACGCGTCGGACGCGCCGATCTGCACCAGGTTCTTGATCGACTGCGCGATGCCCGCGCCTGAGCCGGTCGAGGTCGTGGTGATCTGGACGTCGGGGTGAGCAGCGGTGAACGCAGGGACCCAGAGGTTGAACAGCGGGTAAAGCAGGCTGGACCCGGTTTCGACCAGGGTGCTCGCAGCATGCGCGGCGCCGGCGGTTGCGACAGTGGCGGCGAGAGCCAGAGCGGCAACACCAGAGCGCAAAGCGGTCGAGCGGCTGAGCAGGTTAGAAAGTTTCACGTTCGCGTTCCTTTTATTAAGAGTCCCTTGAGTGGGTGTTCCTGTCGACTTACGAGGGGGATCCCCCTGCCGGGACCGCAATAATCAATGGATGTGACAAAGGCGACATCTGTTTGATTGCGTTTGTATGACATTTTGTAATGCGTTGAGGAATCGAACGGAAAAAAGATCAAATCTCGTTGTTCGACATGATGGCGAGGCATGCGGCATACCGCCGGCTTTGGCGGCGGTCGCTAAAATGGGGCCCGTGACGCCGAAACGCCGCGGGCCCCATTTTTCAAAAAAGAAGCCTTACCTTCTTTAGCGCAGATGCTCGGCGAAGAAAGCGAGGCTGCGCAGCTCAGCGAGTTCGCAATCCTTGGCGCTGTAGCTTGCCCGCGCCTCGCAGCCGAAACCGTGCTGGGCGCCGGGATAGGTGAAGATCTCCACGCCCGGCTGCGCCTGGCGGATGGCGTCCACATCGGCCATCGGGATGCCGGTGTCGGCCTCGCCGAAATGCAGCTGCACCGGGCAATGGGGGCGCAGCGTCTTTTCAGCGGCGATACCGCCGCCATACCAGCCGATTGCGGCCTTGAAGCGCTCGGTTTTCGTGGCGCCGAGCCAGGCAATGGTGCCGCCCCAGCAATAGCCGATGATGCCGACCGGGCGATTGCCCAAGGCGGTGACGACCGCCTCGATGTCCTGCATCACCGCACTTTCGGGAATTTTTGCGCGCAGTTCCAGCCCCTTGTCGCGGTCAGCGGGGCCATAGCCCAGTTCCACGCCGCGTTCGACGCGGTCAAACAGCGCCGGACAAAGAACATGGTAGCCGTAACTCGCGAGGCGTTCCGAGACCAGGCGCATATGCGGGTTCACGCCGAAGATCTCCTGCACGACCACGAGCGCGCGGGGCGCGTTGACGGTACCGGCTTCGAAACTCTGGAATTCATGCCCGTCGGCAGCGGTCAATTTCAGCATCATAAGGTCCAATCTTGAATGGGTGATCGTCAAATGCGCAGGTCAGAAGCGTGTGTAAGGCGCGAAATCCTGCGCCAGCCTCTCGTAAATCGGACGTTTGAAGGCGACCGCAAGCCCCGGCAGCGCGGCGAGTTCGACCCATTTCCAGGCGTCGAATTCCGGGTGGGCATGCGCATCGAGCCGGATCTCGGCGTCGGCGCCCAGGAAGCGCAGGGCGAACCATTTCTGCCGCTGGCCCCGATAGCGACCGCGGAACGCCTTGCCGATCAGTTCCGGGGGAAGGTCATATTGCAGCCAGTCAGGATGCTCGGCGAGGATATTCGCATGGGCGGTGCCGATCTCTTCCTCGAGCTCGCGGAACAAAGCCGCGCGCGGGTCCTCGCCTTCATCGATCCCGCCTTGCGGCAATTGCCAGGCGGCGTCGGCGAGGCCGGCGCGGCGCGCCACCAGCACCCTTCCGCCGGCGCCGAACAGAACGGCGCCGACATTGAGACGATAGGGAAGGTTGGAATGATCAGTCATAATCATCAGTCAGGGGGCGGTCTGTGTGGCGAAAGAGAAAGCGCGGCTCAACGGCGCTGCGTGCCGGATCGAACCGCGCCGGGACGGCCTCCCGGCCGGCGTCAATTCGTCGATGCCGTGGCCGTGTGCGCGGGGCCCATCGCGTCCACCAGCTTGAGCGCCATCTGCAGCTGGAAGTCGGTGGACGGGTTGGCGGCGTCGAAGGTTGGCCAGCCCACGGGCGGCTTGTCGGGGATGGTCTTGGCGATGGCGGGCAGCGGCGGCGCCGGCGGCAGCGGCGTGGCGGTCTGCCCGGTCGGGTTGGCGAAGGCGTGCAGCAGGTCGGTTTCGCGCAATTGCGCGAACGTGTCCTCCGGCGTGCGGGAGTCGGAGACGATGATGTTCGGGGTCACGCCATAATCCTGGATCGACCGGCCCGAGGGGGTGAAATACAGCGCCGTGGTCAGGCGCAGCGCGCCGGCATTCTCGATCGGGATGATCGTCTGCACCGAGCCCTTGCCGAAGGTCTTGGTGCCGAGCACCAGGGCGCGGTGGTTCTGCTGCAAGGCCGCGGTGACGATCTCCGCTGCCGAGGCGGTGCCGGCATTGGTGAGCACGACCATCGGGATGCCATGGGTCATGTCGTTGTCTTGCGCGTACCAGACCTGGTCATCCTGCGCGTGCCTTCCGTGGGTGGAAACGATCTCGCCGCTATTGAGGAAATCGTCGCTGACGGCGACAGCCTGGTCGAGCAGGCCGCCGGGATTGTCGCGCAGGTCGAGGATGTAGCCGCGGATATGGCCATGCGCCTGTGACGCCAGCGAGGTTACCGCCGTGCGGATATGTGCCGAGGCGTCTTCGTCGAAACTACCGAGGCGGATATAGCCCACCGCGCCGGCCGGTGTGGTGAACAGCCGGTCTTTCACGTCCTGAATTTTGATGATTTCGCGGGTGAGGGTGACATGCACCGGCGTATTGACGCCGCTACGCTTGATCGTCAGCGTCACCTGCGTGCCGGGCGCGCCGCGCATCTGGGTCACTGCATTGTCCAGGTTCAGGCCCTCGGTGGAACGGCCGTTGATCTCGACGATGATGTCGCCGGGCTTGATGCCGGCCCGCGAGCCCGGCGTGTCATCGATCGGGGTGATGACCTTCAGCAGTCCGGACGTTTCGGTGACTTCCAGGCCAAGGCCGCCGAACTGGCCGGAAGTCTGCACCTGCATGTCCGCATATTGCTGCGCGTTCATGTAGCTGGAATGCGGGTCGAGGCCGGACAGCATGCCATTGACGGCGTTGTAGATCAGCTTGTCAGACGGCGGATCGATGACGTAATTTTCTTTCACCAAGGTGAGGATGTCGCCGAAGAGCGAGAGCTGCTGGTAGGTGCTGTCATTGGCCGCCTGCTGGCCCATGGCCCGCTGCAAAGGCTGCGCCATCGTGCCCATCGCCAGGCCGGCGAGAAACACACCACCCAGCATCAAACTGTTCCGCAACCGCATGCTCTTTAATCCTTACCTGATCCCCGACCGCTTCCGTCGCCCGGCGGGGCGATGGCCGTCATCAGTTATTAGATAGTATAGCCGGTCATTTATCCAGAGCCGCATGCGGCAGGGCCCGACTCCGGCGGTTAAAAATGCGCGTGTGCGAGCCAGGGGGCGGGATCGACCGGCGTGCCGTTCCGCCGCAATTCGACATACAGGATCGGTTGCCGGGCCGGGGCGGCGGGATCATAGCCCTGCATCTCGCCGACCGGCTGGCCGTGGGCGACATGCTCGCCGGTGGCGACGTCGAGCGTCGCCATGCCGGCCAGCACGATGTTGGTGCCGCCGCCGCAGCCGGTAATGACGACATGGCCATAGGCCGGAAACGCGCCGGCATACAGCACGCTGCCGGCGCAGGGGGCGGCGACCCGGGCGCCGGGGGCCGCGCCATAACTGATGCCTTGGGCCGGGCCGGCCGCCGTGGCCGCACCATAAGCCTGCAAAACCTGCCCGGCCACCGGCGCGCCGGTGGCCGGCGCCTGTGCCGGGGGGATAGACGTTGCATGCAGCGCCGCCGCCCTGGCCGCCGCGGCGTTGGCGGCGATGCGGTCGAGGGTGCGCTGCACCTCGCGGCTGGCGCTGTCTTCCCGCGCTTCGATGTCGGCTTCGGCCATTTCCGTGGATCGGGCGGCGGCGATCTGGGCCGAGAGCTGCGCTTCGGCGCTCTGCTGCGTGGCGACCGCCTGGGTCAACTGCGCCTGGGCGGCGCGAGTTTGGTCCGCCAGGGCGGTCAGCCGCGCGGTTTCGGTCTTCACCGTCGCCGCCGCGGTCTCGATCTGCGCGGCGATGCCCTGAATGACCGCGATGGCCCGAATCGTGTCCACCGGGGGTTGCGGGACGGCGAGCATGGCGGCGGCGGGCTGTGCGCTCAGCCGCTGCATGACCGGCAACAGCCGGCCGAGCTCGGCCTGCGCGAGGGTCAGGCGCTGTGCCGCCGCCTCCTGCTGGGCGTTCAGGCTGGCGAGCAGCTGCGTGTCGGCTTCGGTCTCTCCTTCGAGTTGCCGCAGGGCGGCAGTGGCGCGCACCTGCTGTTGCGCCAGGGCGGCGGCCCGGCCGGCTTCCGCCTGGGCCTGCTGCCGGGCCAACGCGGCGGCATGGCGGTGCGCGGCGAGTGCGGCCTGGGCCTCGCCTCTGGGGTCGGCCTGAGCCAGGGCCGGCAGCAAGGCGAGCAACAGTGCGGCGCGGCGGAGGGTCAAGCGATGAGGGAGCGGCCGGTCATTGCCGCCGGCTGGGCAATGCCCAGCAGGGCGAGCAGCGTGGGGGCGATGTCGGCCAGCGAACCGTCCCGAAGCCTGGTGCCGGCCGGCGCGCCGGCCAGCAGGACCGGCACCGGGTTGAGCGTGTGCGCGGTATGCGGCCGGCCGGTCTCCGGATCGCGCATCATTTCGCAATTGCCGTGATCGGCGGTCACCAGCAGGGTACCGCCTTGCGCCAGCGCGGCGTCGGCGATCGCGCCCAGCCCGGCATCGGCCGTCTCCACCGCTTTGATCGCCGCCGCCAGCACGCCGGTATGGCCGACCATGTCCGGGTTGGCGAAATTGAGGATGATCAGGTCAAATTTCTGAGTCTGGATCGCGGCGACGGCTTTGGCGGTGAGTTCCGGGGCGGACATTTCCGGCTGCAGATCGTAGGTCGCGACTTTGGGCGAGGGGACCATGATCCGCTCTTCGCCGTCGAACGGCGTTTCGCGCCCGCCATTCAGAAAATAAGTGACGTGCGGGTATTTTTCCGTCTCCGCCATGCGCAGCTGCCTCAGGCCACGCGCCGCGACCACGCCGCCGAGCAGGTCGTTCATCGGCACCGGGGCGAACAAGGTCTGCATCAGCGGGGCCAGCTCGTCGCTGTAGGCGGTCATGCCCAGGGCGGCGCAAAGTTGCGGGCGGGCGCGGGCAAACCCGGCGAAAGCGGGGTCGAGCAGGGCGGCGAGGATTTCCCGCACCCGGTCGGCGCGGAAATTCACGCACAGCACCGCGTCGCCGTCGCGCAAGCCGGCATAATCGCCGATCACCGCGGGCGGGATGAATTCGTCGGTCTTGCCGGCCGCATAACTGGCGGCGATCGCGGCCTCGGCGGTGGGGAAGCGATCGCCCGTGCCGGTCGCGATCAGCTCATAGGCCTGGCGCACCCGCTCCCAGCGCTTATCGCGGTCCATGGCATAATAGCGGCCGATGAGAGTCACGACCCGGCCGCGATCGCCGAGCTTGGCCTGAAACTCGCGCATAAAGCCGGCGCCGCCGTCAGGGGCGGTGTCGCGCCCGTCCATCCAGGCATGGACGGCGACCGGAATGCCGGCCGCATGAAGCAGCGCCGCCAGGGCGACGGCATGGTCGAGGTGCGCATGCACGCCGCCCGGCGAGATAAGGCCGAGCAGATGCGCGGTGCCGCCGGTCTTTTTCAGCCTGGCGATGAAATCCTGCAGCGCCGGGTTTTGCGCCAGCGAACCGTCCTCGATCGCCGCGTCGATGCGCGGCAGTTCCTGCATCACCACCCGGCCGGCGCCGATATTCAAATGGCCGACCTCGGAATTGCCCATTTGCCCCTGCGGCAGGCCGACCGCTTTGCCGCAGGTGGTCAGGAAGGCATGCGGCGCGCCGGACCAGAGGCGGTCGAAATTCGGCTTTTTCGCCAGGGCGACGGCATTGTCCTCGCGGCGCTCACTCCAGCCGAAACCGTCGAGAATGACGAGCATTACGGGCTTTGCGGGCATGTCTGGTCCTTCACTCCGGGCATTGAGTCGTGCCGGCAAATGTCGCCCCGGCGGAGGGCGCGTCAAGGGGTGGCGGGCGCGGCGAAGCTGGCGACGCCGCAGGACGGGACTATTACGAAGTTTATCTAACGTAGGGTTGCAAAAAGATATTGTAGCTTTTGCAATCTAAAGTTACTAAATTGGTAATGATGCGGCTGAATAGGTTTTAAGGTTGAATTTGCATTGGCATGCTCCTGAAGACCCCCACGGCCTATCCGGTTGCGGGGGAGGCTTCGATAAATTGGCGCCGGCGGCGGTGGAGCAGGTCATGCCGCGGCGCTCGCCTCGTGATGAGAGGCTCCCTGGCGGCGTGCCGCATGACGCGGCTTTCGTCTCGCCGGCGCGCGTGCGCGTGTTTGAGGCGCTGCACTTTGCGTCTGCAGCGGACGACATAGTATCATCTCAACGAATTAGCCGATCTGGGTGAGGGCATTGATGCCGACTATTCTTATTATCGACGATTCTGCGACCATGGTGATGAGCCTGGGGCAGATTCTGCAGACGGCGAATTACGAGATTTCCACTGCCAACAACGGCAAGGAAGGGCTGGACAGGATTACCGGTGGGCTTAAACCTGCCGTCATTCTTACTGACCTTAACATGCCGGAAATGGACGGGATCGACTTCATCAAAGCGGCTCGCAAATTGCCCGAGACGAAATTCACCCCGATCATCGTGCTGAGCGGTGAGGCTGACGGGCGGAAAAGGGACGAGGCGAAAGCTGTTGGTGCGTCAGGTTGGCTGACCAAGCCGCCGAAGCCCCCTCAACTGCTTTATGTCGTGAAGCAATTGCTGCCTGTGGCGTGAACGTGCCGGCGTTCAATATGACAATGGACGGTGCAAATGTTTGATGCGACCCAGGATGCCAAGCCGCTGGACCTGCTGGAGGCGGCCCGCACGCCGCAGGCCCGCTCGCAGTTGATGGAAAGCCTCTGCGAACTGATCATGCGGAAGGTCAGCTTCCTGACGTTCCAGAAACTGCGTTGCAAAACCACGATTTTGAGCTGCGTTAACGCCGTCGTGAGCCATGACGCCGCCCTGTCGTCTTTTCCTGACATCATGTTGGCAGGCATCGTCGACCTCAAGTCGCTGCACGCGCGCGCCATCGTCGCGGTGGAGGGCGACCTGATCGGCGCCGTGGTCGATGAGCTGTGCGGCGCCACCAGCACCGACATGTATGTCCGCGAAGAGCTCTCGGTGATGGAAGTGCGCTTCGGCAAGCAGATGATCGACATCACGATCGCGGCCATGTCCGAAGTGTTCGCCAATCTCGTCCAGCTCGATGGCGTGGTCGCGCAATACGAGACGTCGCGCGGTATGTTGTCGATCGACGAGGCGCAGGCCTGGATGATCTCCGCGACCGGCATTTTCGAATCCACCCTCGGTTTCGGCTCGGTCAAGCTGATCGTTCCCTACGCCGCGTTCGAATCGCTCGAAACCAAGATCAATTCGCGCGGCGCCCTGATCTCCGCCGGCGAGGCCGATTTCAAATGGGCGCGCGACCTTGACCATCTGGTGGATGAAACGCCGGTGGAGGTGCAGGTGGAAATCGCCCGGGCGCGCGTTTCGATCGGCCTGCTCGATGCGCTGAAAGAGGGAGACAAGCTGCCCTTTACCTTGCTCCCCGAGGCGATCGGCGTGGTCGACGGCGTTGACCTGTTCCGGGCCGAATACGGGCAGAGCGATGGGTATGTCTGCTGCCGGCTGCAAGCCTCCGTCCGCGACGGTGACGACGCCCAGCCGGCGCTCGCCGTGCCGGGCTCGGACAGCCGGGGGCGTGTTTCGCCTCTGGGGCGCCCCAAAGGCATCGTGCAGCGCATCGCCGTGGAGCTGACGGTGGAGCTGGGGCGGGTGCAGATGTCGGTGGCGAATCTCCGCCAGTTGCGGGAGGGGCAGGTGCTTGTGCTCGACCAGCCGGTCGAAGAGCCGCTCTGCATCTACGCCAACGGCCGCCGCTTCGCTTATGGCGAGGTCGCCGCGATCGGCAAGGACCAATACGGCATCAGGTTCCTGGCGCTGGCCGAAGACTTCAATCCCATGGAGGCGATTGCGGCGTGATGCGCACCTTCCTGTCATCGCTTCTGCCCGCGAGCCGCCTTGCCCGTGCGCAGCATCTCGCGGGCGCGGGTTCGGCATTCATGACATTCATTCCTTATTCTAACGGTTTCGTTGCGAAAGCCCAGACGCATGCAATCTAACGACGTCTCAGATACACTCACATTGCCCGTCAGTCTGGATCTGGCGGCGGCGACGTCCCTCAAGCAGGAGTTTCTCAGCCGGCGCGGGCGGAAAATCCATCTCGATGGCGCCAACGTGGCGCGCGCCGGGGTGCCATGCCTGCAAGTGCTGTTGGCAGCCCGTAGACTATGGGCTGATGATCAAATCGAATGGGTAAGCGGCAAATTTTCGGTCGAACTCGTTTCGGCGTTGAATGAACTAGGCATCGGTCTGGAAAGATTCGGTCTGGAAAAGGAACCAGCCAAATGACGACAACGGTTTTGACGGTTGACGATTCGCGCTCCATGCGAGACATGCTGCGGCACTCGCTCAGCGAGGCGGGCTACCGCGTGGTGCAGGCCGAAGATGGGGTGCACGGGCTGGAAGTGCTCGAAAATGAGACCCCGGACGTCATCGTAACGGACATCAACATGCCGCGCCTCGATGGCTTCGGGTTCATCGAGGCGGTCCGGAAGGATGCGAAACGGCGTGGCACGCCGGTGCTGGTTCTGACCACCGAGGTCGACGCGGAAAAGAAACTGCGCGCCAAGGATGCGGGCGCCACCGGCTGGATTGTGAAGCCGTTTGACCCGGTGAAGCTTGTTGCGGCGATCCGCCGCGTAACGGCCTGAGCGCAGGAGCGACAATCTTGGATCCTATGGCCGCCATTCGGCAGACTTTCTTTCAGGAATGCGAGGAGCAGCTCGCGGAGCTGGAATCCGGTCTCTCCAGCATGGACGGCGGTGCGGCGGATTCCGAGACCGTTAACGCGGTCTTTCGCGCCGTCCACTCGATCAAGGGCAGTGCGGGCATTTTCGCGCTCGATGATCTGGTCAAATTCGCCCATGTGTTTGAAACCACGCTCGACGCGGTGCGCAGCGGCCGCCTGGCCGCGACGTCGGAGGTCATCAAGGTCCTGCTGCAGGCTTCCGATACGCTGAGCGACGTGGTGCGGGCAGCGCGGGGCGACGGTCCGGCCGACGAGGCCAAGACGCAGAAGGTGGTGGCCGAGCTGACCCGGCTGATCTCGCCGGGCGCCAGTGCGAGCGAGCCGGCGGCGGCCAAGCCGGCTGAAGCGAAGCCTGAACCCGCAATGCCGGCGGAAAAAATCTGGGTCATTTCGTTCAAGCCGCGCGCCGCTCTGTACGCCAACGCCAATGAAGCTCTGCCACTGCTGCGCGAGCTCGGCCGGCTCGGCCGGACCGAAGTGGTGCTCGACGATAGCGCGCTGCCGTCGCTTAACGAGCTTGACCCGGAGGGCGCTTATTTCACCTGGACGGTGACGCTGCACTCCGCCTGCGACGAACGCGCCATCCGTGACGTTTTCGAATTTGTCGAAGATGATTGCGTGCTGGAGATCTCGGACCAGACGGCCGACACCGCGGAGTTCGATCCGGCCGATTTGGGCGAAGGTTTTGAATTCGAGATTTATGCGCCGGGCGGCGAGGGCGTCGAATTCGAGATTTATGCCCCTTCGATCGACGAACCCGCGGTCATGCCGGCGGCGGTGGAACAGGCCGCGTCGGGACCGGTTGAGGCGATGGCGGCGAAGGCCGAGTCCGGCGCTCCGGTGGGGGCGACGATCCGCGTCGACCTCGATCGCGTCGACCGCCTGATCAACCTCGTCGGCGAACTGGTCATCAACGAGGCGATGCTCAGCCAGCGCGTTCTGGAGGCAGGCATCGCGCGCGCTTCCGCGGTGGTCGTGGCGCTGGAAGAGCTGGAGAATCTCACGCGCGAGATTCAGGATAGCGTGATGGCGATCCGCGCTCAGCCCGTGCGCTCCGTGTTCATGCGCATGCCGCGCCTGGTGCGCGAAGTGGCGGCGCAGACCGGCAAGCAGGTGCGTCTGCTCACCGAAGGCGAGGGCACCGAGGTCGACAAGACCGTGATCGAGCGGATCGCCGATCCGCTCACGCACATGATCCGCAACGCCATCGACCACGGGCTGGAATCGCCCGAAGACCGGGCTGCTGCGGGCAAGCCGCTCGAAGGCACCGTCAAGCTCACAGCGGTGCACCGCTCCGGCCGCATCGTGCTGGAAGTTGCCGACGATGGTGGCGGCATCAACCGGTCGCGCGTGAAGCAGAAAGCGATCGAGAAGGACCTGATCTCGCCGGACGCGCAGCTTACCGACAACGAGATCGACAATCTGATCTTTCTGCCGGGCTTTTCGACCGCGGCGACCATTTCCAACATTTCCGGCCGCGGCGTCGGCATGGACGTGGTGCGGCAATCCGTGCAGGCCCTGGGCGGCCGCATTTCCATCACCTCGGTGCCGGGCGTCGGCTCGACCTTCAGTTTGAGTCTACCGCTGACTCTGGCGGTGCTGGACGGCATGGTGGTGCGGGTCGGCAAGCATACGCTGATCGTGCCGCTTGGCGCCGTCATCGAAACCCTGAAGCCGAAGGCGGAGAATGTGCATGCGCTCGATGCGCAGCAGCGCGTGCTGTCGCTGCGCGGCGGCTATATTCCGCTGATCGATGTCGCCGGCGCGCTGGATTACAGCGACACGCCGATCGATCTTGCAAACGCCGTGGCGCTGCTGGTGGAGGGCGAGGGAGGACGGCGGGCCGTGCTCCTGGTCGACGCCATCGACGGTCAGCGCCAGGTGGTGATCAAGAGTCTCGAGGCCAACTACCGCGCCGTGCCCGGCATCGCCGCGGCGACCGTGATGGGCGACGGCCGCGTGGCGCTGATTCTTGATATCGACAACATTGTCTCCGTCTCGCGCGATGGCGGACGCCGGACGGATGGCGAAGCCAAGGAAATCTCTTTCAAAAGCGAGATGACTCATGTTTGATTCCCTGACCGGACATCAGGATGCCCGCGAGCTGATCGCGTTTCGCGTGGGGGTCCTGGAATGCTGCATCGACATCATGATGGTGCGGGAAATCCGCGGCTGGACGCCGACCACGGCGCTGCCGAAATCCCCGCCTTATGTGCGCGGCGTGATCAATTTGCGCGGCGCGGTGCTGCCGGTGGTCGACTTCGCCGTGCGCCTCGGCCTGCCGGAAACTGAAACGACCGAGCGCAACGTCATCATCGTCGTGCAAAGCGGCTCGCAGCAGATCGGCCTGCTCGTCGATGCGGTGTCAGACATCCTGACGATGACCGAGGCGGAGATTCACCCGACCCCGGACGTGTCCTCGCCGATGCTGAAAATGTTCGTCCGCGGCCTGCTATCCGTCGACAAGCGGATGATCAGCCTGATCTCGCTGGAGAACGTGCTGCCGGCGCTCGAACCCGAAGCCGCATGACCACCGGCACGACGGAGGCAGGCACGCCTTCCCCCGCCGGCGCCGTTGACGCCGGCGAATTTCCGTTGACGATTCGCGACTTCGAGCGCATCGCGGCCATTGTGCACGCCGAAGCCGGGATCTTGTTGCAGAGCAACAAGGTGAACTTGGTCTATTCCCGCCTGGCCAAGCGCCTGCGGATGCTCAAGCTGCGCAGCTTCAAGGAATATTGTGCGCTGGTCGCCGACCCGGAGGAGCATGAGGAACGCGGCGCGATGATTCGCGCCCTCACCACCAACGTCACGCGCTTTTTCCGCGAGCCGCACCATTTTGAGCATCTCAAGGCCAACCTGCTGCCTTCCTTGCGCGCCCAGGCCATGAAAGGCGGTCGCGTGCGTCTGTGGTCGGCCGGCTGCTCGAGCGGCCAGGAGCCGTATTCGATAGCGCTGACCCTGCTCTCGGCGTTTCCCGACGCCTGCTCCTACGACGTGAAAATTCTCGCCACCGACATCGATGAGAGCATGATCGAGAGGGGACAGGCCGGAATTTTCGACCGCAGCACTGTTGCCGACGTGCCGCCCGATATGCGGCAGCGCTGGTTCACGCCGCTGGAAAGGCAAGGCGGGGCGATGCAGGTGGGCGAGGAGCTGCGCACCCTGGTGACGTTCAAGAAGCTCAATTTGATCGGCGCCTGGCCGATGAAGACCAAGTTTGACGCGATTTTCTGCCGGAATGTCGTGATTTATTTCGATTCCGACACGCAGACCACCCTATGGTCGCGCATCGTGCCGCTGCTGGCGTCGGACGGGGCCTTGTATATCGGCCATTCCGAACGCGTTGCCGGCCCGGCCGAAAAACTGCTGGTCAGCGATGGCATCACAACTTACCGGCCGCAGGGGTGGAGACCGAATTGACCAGGCCTGTCCGGTTGCTGATCGTCGATGACTCGGAGACGATGTGCCGTTTCATTGCCAGCGTGGTGCAGACCGATCGGGATGTCGAGGTGGTCGGTATCGCGGGCGATCCGAACGAGGCGCGCCAGGCGATCAAACAGCTCAATCCCGATGTAATCACGCTCGATATTGAAATGCCGCACATGAACGGCCTCGAATTCCTCGAAAAGATCATGCGGCTGCGTCCCACGCCGGTGATCATGGTGTCGTCGTTGACGCAGGAAGGCGCCGAGGTTTCATTGCGCGCGTTGGAGATCGGCGCGGTCGATTGCGTGGCCAAGCCCAGCGTGGCCAACATGCACAGCCTGGATTCGCTCGCCGATCTGGTGAAAGCGGCGGCGAACGCACGGCATGTGATCCGCCGGAACACTCTGGCCGATAGCGGAGAGCCGGAAGAGTACGCCCCCGATGGCCGCATCATCGGCATCGGCGCGTCGACCGGCGGGGTCGAGGCGCTGATCCGGATCATTTCCGAATTCCCGAAGAACTGCCCGCCCACGGTCATCAGCCAGCACATGCCGGCAACCTTCACCAAGAGCTTCGCGCAGCGCCTGAACAAGTTGTCGCAGGCGGAGGTAACGGAAGCGGTCGACGGCGCGCCTTTGGTCTCGGGACATGTTTATCTCGCCCCGGGTAATCACCATCTCGAGGTCACGAAATCGGCAGTGCCGCGCTGCCGCCTCAGCGATGCGGACCGCGTGAACGGCCACCGGCCCTCGGTGGACGTGATGTTTAAATCGTTGGCGCACAATGCCGGTGAGCGGGCGATCGGCGTGATTCTCACCGGCATGGGCCGTGACGGGGCCGAGGGGCTGCTCGGCCTGCGGCGTACCGGGGCGATGACGCTGGGCCAGGATGAGAGCAGCTCGGTCGTCTATGGCATGCCCAAAGTGGCCTTCGAGATCGGCGCGGTGACGCGGCAATATCCGCTGGATCAGATCGCGATGCGGCTGCTGCAGATGTCGAACGCGAAACGCAAGGACCACGCCTGATGTCAGCCCCGAGGCCGGCCATGCCAGACAGATTGTTAGTTAAAATATCATGACGGTTTCGACGGATACGCAGGTATATCGCCGCATCAATATCGTGCAGGGCGAACAGCATGTGGACGACAACGCGGACGTGGTGCTGACGACGCTGTTAGGGTCATGCGTGGCGGCCTGCCTCTGGGATGCGGAGATGGGCGTCGGGGGGATGAACCATTTTCTCCTGCCCGGGGGCGGCGGCGAGCCGGAGGTGAGGGAGTCGTCCGGCGCGTCGATGCGCTATGGCGTGTATGCGATGGAATTGCTGGTCAACGGGCTGCTGCGCAAGGGCGCGCAGCGGAGCCGGCTGCAAGCGAAATTGTTCGGGGGGGCCTGCATGATGCAAGGGCTGACCGATATCGGAGAACTTAACGCGACGTTCGCCGAGCGTTTCCTGCGCGCGGAAAACATTCCGCTTGTGGGCGGCAGCCTGCGCGGCTCGCACGGCAGGCGCATCCAGTTCTGGCCGGCCACGGGCCGGGTGCGGCAGGCACTCTTAACGGGCCCGACAAAAGCGATTTTCCAGGAAGAGCGCAACGCTTCATTGCCGAAATCTTTGGGCGATGCGGGTGCGGTCGAATTGTTCTGACGGCGCAGATGAAAGTGGAAGCAATGACTCAAACCGGCCTGGGGGCTATGAGCCTGCAACTTGTGTTCTCGCGCCTCGGCGCGGAATGTGCGGACCTTGCCGAGCTGGCAGAACGGTTGCAATCGGTGCTGGCGCCGGCCTTGCTGCGCCTCGCCGATGATGCGGATTGCCATCGCAATGTGCAGAGCCTCGATTTGTTCGCGCAGCGGCTTGCCGGCGTAGCGACGATTCTCGATGCGCTGCACGGGCAGGTGCCCTCGGCCTGGCAAGCGGATGTCGAGGCGGCATTGCGTGACGTGACGCTCTCGGAGCTGGCGACGCGGTTGCGCGGTGAACCGGTCGAGGCCACACCTCATGAGGCGGGCGTGCTCGACTTGTTCTAGAAGATAAGGAAGAAAGCAGCCGCTTTTTTGAAAAAAAGCGGCGCAAAAAACTTTCTTCAAATTGGGCCTGTGGCGGTGAACACCGCACGGCCCAAAGTTAACAAAGTTTTTTTGCTTCTTTTTGTTCACAAAAAGAAGCGCTTGCTTTCTTGTTTAAGGCCGCCCGGCGCGGTGATACGGATGCCCGGCCAAAATCATCTGCGCGCGGTAGATCTGTTCGGCGAGCATCGGGCGGACCAGCATATGCGGCCAGGTGAGCCGGCCGAGCGATAATCTGGCATTCGCGCGGGCGATCACGGTGGCGTCGAACCCTTCCGCGCCACCGATCAGAAACGCCAGTTTCTTCCCGCTCTCGGTCCAGCGCGCCAGCAGCCGGGCCAGTTCCTCGCTATCGGGCGTCTGGCCGCCGGAATCAAGGGCAATCGCGAAATCCTGCGCGGCGAGGGCGCCGAGCAGGGACTCGGCTTCGCGCCGCTTGATTTCCGCCACGCTGCCCTGGCCGGGGGCGAACTCGACCAGGGTCAGGCTGGGCCTGATGCGTGCGGCGTAGCGGGAAAACAGTTCGGCCTCGGGGCCCGCTCCGGTCTTGCCGATGGCGAGCAGGCGCACCTAACTTTCTGGCCCGGCCTCGCCGGAACTGTCGGGTGTGGCTTCGTCCAGTTCGGCGCTCCACATTTTTTCCAGCCCGTACAATGTGCGGGCTTCCGGCTTGAACAAATGGACGATGATGTCGCCGGCATCGATCAGCACCCAGTCGGTGCCGGTCGCCCCTTCCATGAGGGCTTTCTTGAAGCCGGCCTCGACGAGTTTTTCGTTGAGATGCGTGGCCATGGCGGCGATCTGCCGGTCGGCGAGACCGGTTGCCACCACCATGCGGTCAGCGAAGCTGGCGCGGCCGGCGAGGTCGATGGCGACGATGTCTTCGGCCTTGTCGTCCTCGAGGCTGGCGCAGATGACCTGCTGCATGCGGTCCAGCTCGGGCAAAGCCAGCTTCGGCGCCGCCTTTTTGCGGCGGGGACCGGCGATCGTGGCTTTCTTGCGCGGCGTGCCGGGCATCGCCGGCAGCGATTCGGCGGGAGCGGCTTTGGCCACGCGTTTGCGCGGGGCGGCGGTGCCGCGCGGGGCCGGCGGCTTACGGGTCGGTGGGCGGGTTATGACGAAACTCCTTTGAACGTCCGGCGCAAGGCGGTGGCGGAGGCCGAATTCTCCTTCACCGGGAGGAGAATCCAGCAGGGCGCCGCCGCCAGGGGCAGACATAGCCCAGAGCGCGCGGGAAGGCGATGTTTTCGAAAGCGCGAGGCCGCCCGGCCGGCCAGGGCCGGGCGCGTGGCGCCCGGGCGCGGCAGCACCAGCATCGGCATGGCGTGCATGATCCGCAGCCAGTTGCCCCAGCGCGGCAGCTGCCGCAAATTGTCGGCCCCCATCAGCCAGACGAATTTTTGCGCCGGAAAACGCTGTGTCAGCGCGCGCATCGTGTCCCAGGTGTAGCGGGTGCCCAGGCGCTGTTCGATATCGGTGGCGATGATGCGCCGCCCGTCGGCGATTTTTTGCGCCGAGGCCAGGCGCTGCGCGAAGGGCGCCATGCCGTTGGCGGATTTCAGCGGATTGCCGGGGGAAACCATCAGCCAGAGCTGGTCGAGGCGCAGATGCGTCATCGCCTGGCGGGCGACATGCAGATGCCCTTCATGCGCCGGGTTGAACGAGCCGCCGAGCAGCCCCACCCGCAAACGGTAACGGTGCCCGTAGCGGGGAATGGAAAAACTCACGGGATCAGACCGCGCCGAAGTTCAGGGCCGGACCTGGCCCGTGCCGAGGACGAGGTAGCGGAAAGTGGTGAGCTGCTCCGGCCCGATCGGCCCGCGCGCATGGATGCGGCCGGTGGCGATGCCGATTTCCGCGCCGAACCCGAATTCGCCGCCGTCGCAGAACTGCGTGGAGGCGTTCCAGATCCCCACCGCGCTGCTGAGACGGCGCAGGAAATCGTGCGCGACCGCTTCGTCCTGGGTGATGATGGCGTCGGTGTGCTCGCTGCCATGCGCGGCGATATGGGCAAGCGCTTGGTCCGGCCCGTCGACGATGGCGATGTTCAGCACCGCATCCAGCCACTCGGTGTCGAAATCCGTGGGTCCTGCCGCCGGCAAGGTGGGGAGGATGGCGCGGGCTTGGGCGTCGGCGCGGAAGGCGCACCCCAGGGCGGCGAGGTCGGACACCAGCTGGGGCAGCAGCGCGGCGGCGATGGCGCGGTCGAGCAGCAGCGTCTCGGTCGCACCGCAAACGCCGGTGCGGCGCATTTTCGCGTTGGCGAGGATGTTCCGCGCCATGGCGATATCAGCGGCTTCATGGATGTAGGTGTGGTTCAGCCCTTCCGCATGGGAGAGCACCGGCACCCGCGCTTCGCGCTGCACGCGTTCCACCAGAGCTTTGCCGCCGCGCGGAATCAGCAGGTCGATCAGCCCGCTGGCCGCGAGCATGGCCGCCACGAAGCCGCGGTCGGTGGTGGGTGCCACCTGCGCCACATCTTCCGGCAGGCCTGCCATGCGCAAGCCCACGGCGACCGCCTGATGAATGGCGGCGGCGGAGTGAAAGCTTTCCGAGCCGCCCCGGAGCAGAATCGCATTGCCGGATTTGATGGCGATGGCAGCGGCGTCGGCGCCGACATTGGGCCGGCTCTCATAGATCATCCCGAGCACGCCGAGCGGCTGGGGCACGCGGCGGATCACCAGCCCGTTCGGCCGGGTCCATTCCGCGAGGGTCCGGCCGAGCGGGTCCGGCAGGTCCGCAACCTCTTCCAGCCCCCGCGCCATGGCTTCCACGCGCGCCTCGTTGAGCATCAGCCGGTCGGCGAAGGCGGCGGTGCCGGAAAATGCTGCGAGATCCCGCGCGTTTTCCGCAAGGATTTTCGGCGCTGCGGCGCGCAGGGCGGCGGCGGCGGCGCGCAAGGCGGCGTCGCGCGTTGCGGCATCTGCCTGGGCCAGCACGGCGGCGGCGGCGCGCGCCTTGGCCCCGGTTTCGGCCATGCGTTGCGCGTAAACATCAGGTTCAGCATTCATGGCGGGCATGGTTGCCTAGTCCTGGCGGGAAGATCAACTGCACGCTATCTCTGTGGCACATGCCAGACCATCTCGATTCGCTTGTGCGGGACCGGACGGCGCCGGCCGGGCCCCAGTTGCATACCACGCGCCTGCTGTTGCGTCCCCTGGAGCCGGGTGACGCGCCGGCTTTTCACCGTTTGATCAATGATTGGGATATTTGCCGCAAGCTGCCGGAAGCCCCGTTCCCCTATCCGGCCGAGCTGGCGGCGCAGTGGATTGCCGCCGCCAGCGCTGACCGTGCCGGTGGCGTCGCCGAGCAGTTCGCGGTGGTCGATCGCGAGAGCGGCGCGCTGCTGGGCTCGGCGGGGCTGCGCCTGTCGCGCGACCGCCAGAGCGCCGATCTCGGCTACTGGCTGGGCCGTGCCTTCTGGGGGCAGGGGCTTGGCGTGGAGGTGGCGCGGCGGCTGACCGAATGGGCTTTTGCCGCTCTGCCGATCGCGCGCGTCACGGCAACGACGGCGGCGGATAACGACGCCTCGGCCGCGGTGTTGCAACGCCTGGGGTTCGGGCTCACGGGCAAGGGGGCGCAGGTCTTCCAATGCCGGCCGGGGCAGAAATTGCCGGTGCACCATTACGCGATCGAGCGCGAGGTGCCGATGGCCACCGCGGCGGCGCCGCCTTCCGCGGTGCTTCTCGTGGTGGCTGTGGCGCTGATCGACAAGGAAGGAAAAATCCTGCTGGCGCGTCGCCCCGAAGGCAAGAAAATGGCCGGCATGTGGGAGTTTCCCGGCGGCAAGGTGGACGCGGGGGAGATTCCGGAGGCCGCCCTGGTTCGCGAGCTGCGCGAGGAGCTTGGCATCGAGGTGTCGGCCAACGACCTCGCGCCGTTCGTGTTTGCTTCCCACCCTTATGACAATTTCCATCTGCTGATGCCGGTGTTTCTGTGCCGGCGCTGGCAAGGGAAGCCGGCGCCGAAAGAAGGTCAGGCTCTGGCCTGGGTGGCGCCGGACCGGCTGGTGGAATATCCGATGCCGCCGGCCGACCGGCCCCTGATACCGATGCTGAGGGATTTTTTATGACCAATCCGACCGCTGCGATTCTGATCATAGGCAACGAGATCCTGTCTGGCCGCACCCAGGACATCAATGTGCAGTTCATCGCCAGGCGCCTGGCCGCGCGGGGGATTCGGCTCTCCGAGGTGCGGGTGGTGCCGGACGTGGCGGCGCGGATCATCGGTGCGGTCAATGAGCTGCGCGCCGCCTGTGACATGCTGTTCACCACCGGCGGCATCGGCCCCACGCATGATGACATCACCAGCGAATGCATCGCCGCCGCTGTCGGCGTGCCCTGGGAAGTCCATGATGAGACAGACCGGATCCTGCACGCGGCCATGGGCGAACGCTACAACGCGGCGCGGCGGCGCATGGCGACGCTGCCCCGCGGCGCCGTGCCGATCACCAGCGAGGCGTCGCTGGCGCCGGGCTTCTCCATCGGCAATGTGCATGTGATGGCCGGGGTGCCGCGCATCATGCAGGCGCAGTTCTCCGCCCTGGAACCTTCATTGCCGGAGGGAACGCCGATCGCGATGCGCGCGGTGCACGGCATGGGGCTGCTGGAAGGCAGCATCGCCGCCGATTTGGCGGCGATCCAGGAGCGCTTCGCCGGCATCGATCTCGGCAGCTATCCGTTCCGCCGCGGCGAGCTCGGCGGGGTCGCCATCGTTGCCAAGGGCACGGATGTGGCGGCGCTGGAAGCGGCGATCGAAGCGGCGACCGGCATGATCGCCGGGCATGGGGCGGTGCCGGTGCAGGGCGAGCCACCGCCGGCGGCGTGATCCGCTTCTTGGCACCGCGCGGCCGCAGCGGGGCTTTTTCTCGCGGAAAAATGCGCTTATCTTGGTGCCAAGGCGGTGCGGGCACGACAGTTCAGGGCGAACGGGGTTGCCAAAACCCCCGCGCTGCCGCAAAAGCCGCGCCACGCATGCTGCTTATCAGTGGCGGCGACCCCTTTGTATTTTTTTAGTCGCCCGTGGAGGCTCTTATGGCTGATTTCGACCTAGGCAAGATCCGCAATATCGGGATCACCGCGCATATCGACGCGGGCAAGACCACCACCACCGAGCGAATCCTGTACTACACCGGCGTGTCGCACAAGATCGGCGAGGTGCATGACGGCAATACCACGACCGACTACATGGATCAGGAGCGTGAGCGCGGCATCACCATCACCTCCGCGGCCGTGACCTGCGAGTGGAAAGACCATCGCATCAACATCATCGACACGCCCGGCCACATCGACTTCAATATTGAAGTTAATCGGTCCCTCCGCGTGTTGGACGGCGCGATCTTCATCATCGAGGGCGTGGCCGGCGTGCAGCCGCAGTCCGAGACCAACTGGCGCCTGGCCGACCGCTACAATGTGCCGCGCATCATTTTCATCAACAAGCTGGACCGCACCGGCGCCGATTTCTTCCGCGCCTTCGCCACGCTGAAGGAGAAGCTGGACATCGTCGCGCTGCCGCTGCAGCTGCCGATCGGCATCGAGGACAATTTCCAGGGCGTGATCGACCTGATCGAGATGAAGGCGATCGTCTGGGAAGGCGGCGAGCTGGGCGCGAAGTTCCATGACGAGCCGATTCCTGAAGACCTCAAGGAGCAGGCCGCGGAATACCGCCAGCTGCTGCTCGACACCGCGCTCGCGGTCGACGATGCCGGCATGGAGGAATATTTCGAGAAGGGCGACGTTTCGGTCGAGACGCTGAAGCGCGCGATCAAGACCGGCACCATCAGCGGCGCCTTCCGCCCGGTGCTGTGCGGCACCGCCTTCAAGAACAAGGGCGTGCAGCCGTTGCTCGACTCCGTGCTCGATTTCCTGCCGTCGCCGGTCGACGTCGCGGGCATCAAGGTCGCCCCGCCGGAAGGCGAGGAGGAAGACCCCAATGCCCGCCGCATCAAGGCCGACGTGAACGCGCCGTTCGCCGGCCTGGCATTCAAGATCATCAACGACAAATACGGCACGCTGACCTTCGTGCGCGTCTACTCCGGCATGCTGAGATCCGGCGACACGGTGCTGAACACCACCAAGGGCCATAAGGAGCGTGTCGGCCGCATGTTCCAGATGCACGCCGACAAGCGCGCCGAGATCAAGGAAGTGCATGCCGGCGATATCGCGGCGTTCGTGGGGCTGAAGGATTCCGGCACCGGCGACACGCTGGCCGCCTCGGAAGACCCGGTGGTGCTGGAGCGCATGGCGTTCCCGGTCCCCGTGATCGACATTTCCGTCGAGCCGAAGACCAAGGAAGGCATCGAGAAGATGACGCTCGGCCTGCAGAAGCTGGCGGGCGAAGACCCCAGCCTGCGTCTGAAGACCGACCAGGAAACCGGCCAGACCATCCTCTCCGGCATGGGCGAGCTGCACCTGGAAATCATCATCGACCGCCTGCGCCGCGAATATAACGTGGACGCCAATATCGGCGCGCCGCAGGTGGCGTATCGCGAGACCATCAGCAAGGCGCATACCGAAACCTATACCCACAAGAAGCAGTCGGGCGGTTCGGGGCAGTACGCCGAGGTGAAGATCGTGTTCGAGCCGCTGGAGCGCAACCAGGGCATCGAATTCGAGAACAAGATCGTCGGCGGTTCGGTGCCGAAGGAATATATCCCGGCGGTGGAAAAGGGCATTCGCAACCAGGCCGATACCGGCGTGCTGGCGGGCTTCCCGACCGTGGACTTCCGCTACTCGCTGGTCGACGGCAAGTATCACGACGTGGACTCGAGCTCGCTGGCGTTCGAAATCGCCGCCAAGGCCTGCTTCCGCGAAGGCATGAAGAAGGCCGGCCCGGTCATCCTCGAGCCGATCATGGACGTGGAAGTCACCACCCCGCAGGACCACGTGGGTGACGTGGTGGGCGACCTGAACCGTCGCCGCGGCATGATCCAGAACCAGGAAAGCTCGGGCTCGACCGTGATCGTGCGCGCCCATGTGCCGCTGAAGGAAATGTTCGGCTACATCTCGCATCTGCGCTCGATGACCAAGGGCCGCGCTTCCTTCACCATGCAGTTCCACCACTACGATCCGGTGCCGCGCAACGTCGCCGACGAGATCATGGCGAAGTCTGCCTGACGTTAGGGAGGCCAGGGGCTTTGCCCCTGGACCCCACCGGGGCCGAAAGGCCCCGGACCCCATGAATAAAAACGGCGCCTCTGGGCGCCGTTTTTATTTACCCGCGCTGTTTCAGCGCCGCCGGCCCAGCATAAAAAAGTTTTTGCGCCGCTTTTTACAAAAAGCGGCCGCTTTCTTACTTATTTCCCGAACACATACCCGGCCTTGGCAAGGTTCGCGGCCTTCCACAGATAGTGCGCCACGGTGGACCGGTAGGGCGCGAAGGCCTGGCCGATCGTCATGAAGGCCTTCGGCTTTGGCTGCGCCGCCAGGCCGTGTACGAGGCGATAGCCTTCGCGCACGCCGAAATCGTCCACCGGCAACACGTCGGGACGGCGCAACGTGAAAATCAGCAGCATTTCCACCGTCCACTGGCCGACGCCACGGATGGTGACGAGACGGCGGATCAGTTCCTCGTCGCTCAGGCGCATGGCGCGGGCGCGGTTGGGGATCAGCCCTTCCGCGGCTTTGGCCGCGACGTCGCGCATCGCGGCGATTTTCGCGCCGGAAAAACCGCAGCCCCGCAACGCATCATCCGGCAAGGAGAGCAGTGCGGCCGGGGCTGGAAGGACATCGCCGGAAAGAGACTTGAGGCGCCCGAGGATCGCCAGCGCGGCGCGGGCGTGCAGTTGCTGATGCGCCACGGCGCTGAGCAACGCGTGGTAGGGCTCCAAGAATTCCGGTTTGGCCCGCGTGAGCGGGCCGGCCGTGGCGATGAAGGTGCCGAGTACGGGATCGGCGGCGGCGATGTGGGCAAGGGCCTGCGCCCTGGTGGGGCGGCCGGACCGGTCAGGGATGATTGCGGTCATGGCCGTTCTGAGGTTGAGGGTGAGGCGGCGCGGCGTGCGGCTGCGGGGCCGGCGGGTGGTAGGCCGGCATCGACGGCCGGAATTGCGGCTCCGGCGGATGATAGGCCGGCATCGGCGGGTGGAATTGCGGGGCCGGCGGGTGGTAGGCCGGCATCGGCGGATGGAAATTGCCGGCGGGTAGCCGCGGCGGGGGTGCCTCGTGAGGCTGGTAAACAGGCGGCATGGGTCGAGGGAAATTCGCGCCGGGCGGCCGTGGCGGCAAGGCTTCGCGGGGCTGGGTGAGCGTGCCCGGATGGAAAGGCTGAACGGCGGTATGCGGGACGATGGGCGGCACCCCATGCGGCGTCGCGAAGCCGCTCGGGTGCGGCGCCGCGGCGGGTCGGTGCGTAATGTCCGGGCGCAGCGCCGGCGCGAAATTGTCGAACTGATGCGCCTGGCTGAACTGGCCCGGCGTCACCGGGCGGCCGAAAGATGCCGCCGAAGAGCCGTGCGCCATTGCCGAAGCGGGCATATAGGTGGCGACCCGGCGGTTGACGAATTCACCCGGAGCGGGTGGCCGATGCGCGGCGGGATCGAAATGGCGCACATCGCCCTGGTTGATCCGCCGCAGATAGGCCGGATTGGCGTGGTAGGCCGGATAATAAGGTTCGCCGGGCGCCAGCGGCACCCAGCCGACCGACTGCGAGGCCAGCAGCGACGCGGTGAACGCGGCGCCAGCCGCGAGGCCGAAAAACCCGACCACGGCCGGGGCATAGACCGGTTGATCACCCGGCCCGTAGGCATAACCCGGCCCATAGGCTCCGGCCGGCACCCAGCCCCAGCGCCCGCCATCATCGATCCAGCGGCCGTAATGGAACGGGGCGAAGCCCCAAGGCTCGAAATCCACCCAGGTCCAGCCCCAGGGCGCGACATAGGCCCAATGGCCATCCCGGAAGGGCGCCCAGCCGGTAGGGACATAGGGGTACCAGACTGCCCCGTAACCCGGACTCATGCTCCAGCTGCCATAGGCGGAAAGCTCGTCCACGCCGCTCATCTGCTGCACCACGGGCGGGGCATAAGGCGGCGGCGGGGGCATGGTCGCCGCGAGCACGTAATCCTCGAGGGCGTCGCGCTGCAGCGGTTCGAGCTGCGCCGTGGTCTGGTCGGTGCCGGAGAGCACGCCCTCCTGGCCGGCCGGGATCCCCAGCGCCCCGATGCTGGCTGCGCCTGCCAGCACCGAGACAATGGTGGGGGTCGCCGCGTCCCCGGCGACGATGTCGTAGGCGCCGGCTTGCGTCATCGTCACCGTGCCGCGCGGCGTGTCGATCGTAACGCTCTGGCCGGGCGGCATGTCCGTCAGGCTGAGGAACAGTTCGCCCTGGCTTTCCCGCGCGGCGAAATGCGTGTCATCGAGCGCGTTGATCTGCAATTCGGTGTTGGCGCCGAGGGTCAGGCGGCTGGCATTCAGCACGATCGCGGCTTCCGCGCCGGCCTGCGTGAACAACGTGTCGCCGCTGGTGACCGGATAGTTCGGCGTGGCGGCGATCCACTGGCCGCCGGAGCCGGCGCCATTATACGACACGTTGCCTGAGAGCGAGGTGAGCTGGCCGACCCGGGACGGGATCGCTTCATTCTGGGCTTGCGCGGTGGCGGGGAGAAGCAGAGCGAGGCAGCTGGTTGCCAGGAGGCAGCGGCGCATCTTCTTGTGGGAGGCGAGCAAAGACAGACTCCTTCAACGCGGTATCGAGAAGGCCCAAATCGAGCCTCGGCAGCCGTATATAGACCGGAAATATGGCGAATTCAGCGCGGCGATTCCACATCTCCAACGGGTTGCACTGTTTTACAATCGTGCCGCTTTGGTGTCGCAAACATGCCGCAAATGCCGGGCAGGTTACGATCAGCCGAAGCTTTCGGCGCGTTGAGTTAAGGAGTGAGTGACATGGCTGTTCCCGGTTTGAAACGTTCCAAACGCACGCTCGGCCTGATCGCGGCGCTCAGCCTGGCCGGGCTGTCGCTGGCGGGCTGCGTGTATTACCCGTCCGGTTACGGCTACGCGCCGGGTTATTATGCGCCCGCCTATGCCGCGCCCGCGCCGGTTTATGGCAGCGTGTGGATCGGCGGCGGCGGGCATGGGCATTGGCATTGAGAAAGGAAGAAAAAAGTAAGCGCTACTTTTTGTGAACAAAAAGTAGCAAAAAAACTTTGTTAAACTGGGCCCGCGGCGTTTCAGCGCCACGGGCCCAGTTTAAAGAAAATTTTTGCGCCGCTTTTTTTAAAAAGCGGCTTCTTTCTTACCTAAATCCTACGCAAAATCTCCGCGACCAGCGCGTCGACATCCGTCTCATCGGTGCGGTGATTGACGATGGCGGCGCGGATCGCGCGGCGGCCGCCGATGGTTGTGGTCGAGGGGGCGAACAGCCCTTCTTCCTGCAAATCGGCCACCAGCGCGTCGGTCTGCTCGTTGGTGAAACCGTCGATGCCGAAACACACGATGTTGAGTTTGACCGGGGCCATCAACGTGAGCCGATTGCTGGCGTTGACACTGGCGGCGAGGCGCTGGGCCAGGGCGCAGCTGGTTTCCACCACGCCGCCAAGCTGCGCGCTGCCATAGGCGGACAGCGTCATCCAGATTTTCAGCGCCCGGAAGCCGCGCGAGAGGTCGGGGCCGAGATCACACGGCCAGGGCTGGCCGCCGGCGAGGCCGCGCGTGGCGGCGGCCAGATAGTTGGTGGCTTGCGCGAAGGTCGCGAATTCGAGATCGCGGTCGCGCACCAGCAGGCAGCCGGCATCGTAAGTGACCTGCGCCCATTTATGGAAATCGAAAGCGACCGAATCGGAACGCTCGATGCCGGCGAGATTAGGCGCCAGCGCCGGTGCCAGCGCGGCCAGAGCGCCAAACGCGGCGTCAACATGGAACCACATGTCTTCCACCGCCGCGATGTCGGCCAGCGCCGCGAGATCGTCGAACGCGCCGACATCCACGCTGCCTGCGGTGCCGACCAGCAGGAAGGGTGTGAAGCCCGCTTGCTTGTCGGCGGCGATGGAGGCGCGAAGTGCGGCAAGATCCATGCGGAATTCGCCGTCCAGAGGGATTTGGCGCAGCGCGGTCGAGCCGAGGCCGGCCATGTCCAGCGCGCCGGGCACGCAGCGATGCACGCCGGCGCTCGCATAGGCGGTCAGCTTCTTGCCCTGGATGCCGTCGGTGCGGCCGGCATTGCCCAGCGCCTTGTAGCGGGCGCACAGCACGGCGCAGAAATTCGCCATCGAGGAGCCGGTGAGCAGCACCCCGCCGGTGGTCGCCGGCATGCCGAGCATCTCCGCCGCCCAGGCGATCACCTGGCGCTCCACCGCGATGCCGACATGGTCGCGCCCGCCGCAATTGGCGTTCATCGCCCCGGTGAGAAGCTCAGCCAGCATCGACACCGGATTGCCGCCGCCATGCACCCAGCCCATGAAGCGCGGGTGCGTGTTGCCGGTGACATAAGGCTGAATGGTTTCACGAAAATTTTCGTACAAAGCTTCGGGCGCGGTCGGCGCGGCCGGCAGCGGCGCCTGAAAGCCGGCACGTATTGTTTCCGGCATTTTCCGCCAGACCGGGCCAGCGGCGATGTTGGCGAGATGGTCGATCATGTCGTCCATCATGCGGTGCCCGAGGGCGCGAAGTTCGGACCAGTCCTGGGGGTCTAACGTGCTCATGCGGCGTTTATAGAGGCTCGCCGGAGGGGCGCAAAAGACGCGCAGGAGGAAGAAAGGAAGCGCTACTTTTTGTGAACAAAAAGTAGCAAAAAAACTTTGTTATGCTGGGCCATGGGCTGTGTCGGCGACAACGCCCACGGCCCAGCGTAAACAAAAGTTTTTGCGGCGCTTTTTTCAAAAAGCGCCCGCTTTCTTAGTGCATCGCGAAGACGCTGTACTGGCCGTCATGCCACTTCCAGATCGCATAGGCGGCATTCACCACATCGCCCTTGGAATCGAAGCTCAACGGGCCGAGCACGGTCTGCCACGGGCCGTCTTGCTTCAGGGTTTTGGCGACCACGCTGGGGGAGGTGGTCCCGGCGCGTTTGGCCGCTTCGGCCCAGACCTGGATGGCCGCGTAGGAATACAGCACATAGCCGGTCGGGTCTTCATGCAGCTTGGTCAGCTCGGCGACGGCTTTCGCCGCAGCGGGATCTTTTTCCGCCGGCGGGGAGAAGGTCATCAGCGTGCCTTCGGCCGCGGGGCCGGCGATTTGCCAGAGCGCCGAGGTCACCGCCGCGTCTTCCGAGAAATATTGCGGCGTGAAGCCCTGGGCCGCGCCTTCGCGCATGATCAGGCCCGTATCGGAATAGTAGCCGCCGAGATAGACCAGCGTGATGCCCTGCTGCTTGAGGCGGCTGATCAGCGCGGAATAATCCTTGTCGCCGGCGGTGTAGGAGGTGTTGTAGGCAACCGGTACGCCGAGCTTGCCGAGATTGGCGCGCACCTGGTCGGCGATGCCCTTGCCGTAGGTGGAATTGTCGTCCAGTACGGCGATTTTTGCGTTCTTGAAGTGCTCGGAGATATAAACAGCCGCCACTTTGCCCTGCTCGTCGTCGCGACCGCAGGTGCGGAAAATGAAGGGTGAGCCTTCATCGGTGTATTTCGGGTTGGTCGAGCCGGGGGAAATCTCGATGATGCCGTTGTCGGAATAGACCTTGCTGGCCGGGATCGAGGAGGCGGAGCAGAAATGCCCGTCCACCATCACCACGCCGTCCGAGACCAGCGTGTTCGCGGCGCTGACCGCGGTTTTGGGGTCGCAGGCATCGTCGACGGCGATTTCCTTTAGCTTCTGGCCATTGATGCCGCCGGCGGCGTTGATGTCGGCAATCGCCAGGTCGGCGCCGGTTTTCAATTGTTCGCCAAAGGCGGCGTTAGAACCGGTGAGCGGACCGGCGACGCCGATCTTGATCTGGGCCTGGGCCGACGCCGTGGCAGCGCAGCCAAGGGCCACGAAGGCAGCGGTCGCAAGAAGGATGTTACGCAAGGGAAGCCTCCTAACTAACAATGTTTTATTTCGCAAAACGCTTTTCCTGTATGCGCCTAATTTGTAGGCGGACTCAATGGCCGCCCTCAAGATAAGCGGCGCGAATCTCTGGCCTGGCTAAAAGTTCGGCACCTGTCCCGGCCATGGTGATCGCGCCGTTCACCAGCACATAGCCGCGATGGGCGAGGCGCAGCGCCTGGTTGGCGTTCTGCTCGACGAGCAGAACGGTGAGCCCGGTCTCCTCGTTCAATTGCCGGATGGCGGTGAAAATCTGTTTGATGACCAGCGGCGCCAGGCCGAGCGACGGCTCGTCGAGGAGCAGCAGTTTGGGCTTGCTCATCAGCGCGCGGGCGATCGCCAGCATCTGCTGCTCGCCGCCCGAAAGCGTGCCGCCGCGCTGGGAAAAACGCTCCTTCAGGCGCGGGAACAAAACGAAGACCAGTTCGAGCTGGCGGTCGTAATCGGCGAATTTCACCACCTGCGAGCCCATCAGCAGGTTTTCCTCGACGCTCATGCGCGGGAAGATCCGCCGCCCTTCCGGGGACTGCGCGATGGCGCGGCGCGCGATCTGGTGCGTCGGCAGCTTGGTGATGTCCTCACCGCGATAAACGATGCTGCCGGATTTCGCGCCTGGGCTGCCGCAGATCGTCATCATCAGCGTTGATTTGCCGGCGCCGTTGGCGCCGATCAACGTGACGATCTCGCCCTCATGCACATCGAGATCGACGTCGCGCAGCGCCTGGATCGGGCCGTAGAATGTGTTCACGCCGCGCAGCGACAAAAGCGGTTCGGTCACGAGCCGGCCTCCAGTTCGGCGCCGACGGGTGAGTCCGCATCGTCCTCGTCGCCTTCGCCGAGATAGGCGCTGATGACGGCCGGGTCGTTGCGGATTTCCACCCCGGTGCCGTCGGCGATTTTCTTGCCGTGGTCGAGCACCACGACATGGTCGGAGATTTTCATGACCACGCCCATATCGTGCTCGATCAGCAGCAGCGAGCAGCCTTGCGCGCGGATGTTCAGCAGCAGCTCGTTCAGCGCCGCGGATTCGCGCGGGTTCAGGCCGGCGGCGGGTTCGTCGAGGCAGAGCAGCACCGGGTCGGTGCACATGGCGCGGGCGATTTCCAGCCGGCGCTGCGCGCCGTAGGGCAGGGAGCCGGCGGCATCGTCGGCGCGTTCCAGCAGATGCGTCGCCTCCAGCCAATATTTGGCGCGTTCGATCGCCGCCCGTTCCGCCGCGCGATAGCCGCCGAGCCCGAGCACGCCGAGCACGCCGAAGCCGGTGGCGGCCTGCAGCCGGTTATGTTGCGCCACCAGCAGGTTCTCCAGCACCGACATGCCGTTGAACAGGCGGATATTCTGGAAGGTGCGGGCGACGCGGCCCTTTTTCGCGATCGCGTGGCCGGACATTTTGTCCAGCCGCAGCGCGTGGCCCGGCGCGTGGGCGATGGTGATGCTGCCGGAGGTCGGCTTGTAGAACCCGGTGATGCAGTTGAACACTGTGGTCTTGCCGGCGCCGTTGGGGCCGATGACCGCGGTGATGTTGCCGCGTTGGGCGGCGAAGCTGAGCCCGTTGACCGCCGTGAGGCCGCCGAAGCGCATGGTCAGCTCGCTGACGGAGAGAAGCGTGTCGGTCATGTGTCAGCCGCGTCCTTCGGAGAGCATGGCCGCGCCGATGAGTTTGGCTTTCCCGAGCGAGACGGTCGGCTGGCGCGTGGCGATGAAGCCGCGCGGTCGCACCACCATGATGACGACGAGCGCCAGGCCGAAGATGAGCATGCGGTAGATCTGCAGCGATTGCAGCAGTTCCGGCACGCCGATCATCACGCAGGCGGCCAGCACCACGCCGAGCTGGCTGCCGGCGCCGCCGAGCACGACGATGGCGAGCACGGTGGCGGATTCGATGAAGGTGAAACTGTCCGGGCTGATGAAGGCCTGGCGGGTGGCGAAGAAACAGCCGGCGAAGCCGGCGAACATCGCGCCGACGGCAAAAGCGGTGAGCTTGGTGTTGCGCAGATTGATGCCCAGCGAGCGGCAGGCGATCTCATCCTCGCGCAGCGCCTCCCAGGCGCGGCCCAGCGGCTGTTTGCGCAGGCGCAGCGTGACCCAGTTGGTGAGCAGAGCCAGCGCCAGGATGATGTAATAAAGATAGGTCGTGCGCTGTTTCGGGTCCGGGGTGAGGTGGAAAAACCCGGCGAACGTACCGGGACCGCCTGCCATGCTGAAGCTGAGGCCGAACAGGCTGGGGTGCGGAATGTCGGTGATGCCGTTCGGGCCGCCGGTGAGCGCGACCCAGTTGGTGATGACGAGGCGGACGATCTCGCCGAAGGCCAACGTGACGATGGCCAGGTAGTCGCCGCGCAGGCGCAGCACCGGAAAGCCGAGGCACATGCCCCAGAGCGCGGCGAGCAGCCCGGAAATCGGCAGGCATTCCCAGAAGCCGAGGCCGAAATTCTCCGACAGCAGCGCGAAGGAATAGGCCCCGACCGCATAGAAGGCGACGTAACCGAGATCGAGCAGCCCGGCGAGGCCGACGACGATGTTCAGACCCCAGCCGAGCATCACATACGTCATGATCAGCACGCCGAGGTCGATATAGGAGTTTTCGATGCCCGGGAGCAGCGGCATCGCCACCGCCGCGATCAGCAAAGCCGGGGCGATATATTTGCCGGCCTGGGCGGTTCCCGCCGAGAGTTTCACAGGGATGATGCGCGGGGGGCGGTGCTGATACCAGAGCAGCATCAAGAGGCGTGCGGCGAAGGTGAGCGCCACGGCGGCGGCGAGCAGCCCGGGCCGGGGCGAAAGGGTGAGGCTGCCGGCTTCGTTGTCGCCCAGCCTGAGCCCGAGGAACGGGCCGAACAGCAGCAATGCGGCGCCGGCGACGGCGGCGGAATCCTTGAGGATGGCGCCGAGATTTTTCATACCTTTTCCACCTCGTTGCGGCCGAGCAGGCCGGTCGGCATGAACATCAGCACGATCGCGAGAATGGAATAGACCGCTGCATCCTTGTAGGCGACGGTGGCATAGCCGGACCAGAACGCCTCGATCAGGCCGATCAGCAGCCCGCCCAGCACGGCGCCGGGCAGGGAGCCGATGCCGCCCAGCACGGCGGCGGTGAAGGCTTTGATGCCGGCATTGAAGCCGATGTAGAAATCGATGACGCCATAATAGAGCAGGAACATCACGCCGGCGACCGCGGCGAGCGCGGAGCCGATGATGAAGGTGTAGCTGATCGTGCGGTTGGTATCGATGCCGAGCAGGGCGGCCATTTTCGCATCCTGCTCGACCGCGCGCATGGCCCGGCCGAGCGGCGTTCTCGTCACGACATACGTGAACACCGCCAGGACGACGAGCGTGACGATGACGATGGCGATTTGCAGCCAGGTGAGCTGCACGGCGAAGCCGTTCTGCTTCATCAGCATGATGCCGCCGGGAATGAGGTTCGGGATCGCGCGTTCCAGCGCCCCCTGGCTGGTCTGCACATAATTCTCCAGCACGATCGACATGCCGATGGCGGAGATCAGCGGCGCCAGGCGGAAGGAACCGCGCAGCGGCCGGTAGGCGACGCGCTCGATGGAAAACCCGTACAGGGCGCAAAGGGCCGCGGACAGGATCAAGGCGGCCAGCAGCCCCAGCGGCACGGAAGTGATGCCCGAGAGCGCGGTGAGCACGATGATGCCGATGAACGCGCCGATCATGAACACGTCGCCATGGGCGAAATTGATCATGCCGATGATGCCGTAGACCATGGTGTACCCGATCGCGATCAGCCCATAGATCATGCCGAGCGTGATGCCGTTAATGAGCTGCTGGAGAGCGTAGGCCATGCGGTTCCTTGCAAAGCGGGGACAGTTCCCGAGATGATACGAACGGCGCCCGCCGGTCAATGTCGGATTTTTGTGCTCCGGGGGGCTTTTCTTCTCCAGGCGCTCTTGCTACAGGGCATCCCACGATGGGTGCATAGCTCAGTTGGTAGAGCAGCTGACTCTTAATCAGTAGGTCCAAGGTTCGAATCCTTGTGCACCCACCATCCAGCCCGGACATTTTTAGGCCTGTCGCGATACAGCGATGCGCGATCATCCCCGCTGCGGGGTGTGCCTGGGCTCGGCGCGTGACGCTGGCCAAGGTGGTCCGGCGCAAACATCCCACACCAGCCGACGCCGTTTGGTTCCCGTACGAAGTTTTTGAGTTGCGTTTCCCGGTGCGAGAATCGGTGGGCGTGGTCATGATGATCTGCGGATGATGATCTGCCAGCGCGCGGGGCCCTGCAGTCCGCATTTTGCCGTGAACAAAACAAGAAAATACGACAAAAATTGCGGCAAAAAAGGCAAAAAAATGAAATTTTTATTACACGCTTAAATTGAAAATCTCCTGTGCGACCAGGAGCTGGTTTCATCGTCGCTGCCGGCGAGAAATGTTGTTTAGACCTCAGAACAAATGGCTTTTAACGGAAGGTGAGCCGGGACTTTCGTCCGTGAGTTTTAAAAGCGTGGCGACAAGAGTTTTCGATAACGGATTGATTTTGTTTACGGGTTAATCTGCATTTTTGTGAGGTGTGATGGGAGTCGAGAAGCGCGTTCCGCGCGCCATGCCGTTTCGGCTGTCGCGCCGGGCAGGTTCGCGGTGGCCGGCGTTGCTCAGAAATATTAACGTTTAGGTCGCAAATCAAAACGCCGCGTTCGAGCGAATCGCATGGGTTTGGTGGGCTTTCCGTGTTTCATTGTTCTGGATTGTTCACGAAATTGATGCAAATGTTGGGGTAAATAACTATAAATGACGCTGTGGTGGGTGCCTGGATGCGCGTCTCGAAAGAATTTGATTCGTTCTAATAAAACAGAAGGTTGAACTTTTATGTACGTCGCGAAAGATGGCTTGCCGGTTGAACCTCTTCATCTCGATATCCCCTTCAGGAACGACCCGCGGGCCGAAATGGCGCGGCGCCTGCCGAAATTCGTCCAGCCTTTCCTCACCTGGTTGACCGCCAAACCGGCGCCGGGCGAGGCGCCGGCGCCCAGGAAGCCGGTTTTGTTCGTGGTCGAGGCTCTGTCGCTGGTGCTGGGCGGCGTCGCTCTGTCGATGGCCGCGCAGCTCTGGCTCGGCGCGCATGACCCGTTGTTCTGGGCGCTGCTGGGGCTGGGCCTGCTGGCGACGACCTCCGGCCTCGGCGTGTTCCAGGTGGTGATTTTCCACCATTGTTCGCACGGCACGGTGTTCAGCACCCGCGAGCGCAACCGCGCCGTCGGCCGGCTGATTTCAGCGCTGCTGCTGTTCAAGCATTTCGATGCCTACCAGCGCGAGCACATGCTGCATCACAACGCCAACAAGCTGTTTACCGACGATGACGAGTTCACCGATTTCGTCGTCGGCATTTGCGACCTGACCACCAAACTGGACCGCCGCGGCCTGTGGCTGCGGCTGGCCACGCTGCTCGTCTCGCCGGTCTGGCATGCGCGTTTCCTGGTGAAGCGCCTGCGCGGTAGCCTGCGCTCGCCCGAGCGGCTGCATAACCTGGTCGGCGTTGGTTTTCTGCTGTCGGTGGCCGCCATCGGCCTGGCGACGCACACGCTGGGGCTGATCGCGGTGGCCTGGCTGCTGCCGCTGACCGTGCTGCTGCAGGTCGCCACCGTGTTCCGCATTCTCTGCGAGCACCGTCTGCCGCCCGCCGAGGTGATTGCCGCGCGCGGCCCGAACCTGGTGTGCCAGGCGACCGCCGGCGTGTTTGCCGGCGCCACCCCGCCGCAGGAAGGTCTGGCGAAAGGGCGGGCTTTGCTGGCCTGGACCGGCTGGTGGGCGGAGATGCTGACCTGGCAAATGTTCGTGCGCCTGTTCGTGCTGGTGGGCGACGCGCCCTGCCATGATTTCCATCATCGCCGCCCCGGCAAGCGCTGGACGGATTATGCGCATAACCGCCAGGCGGATCTCGACGCCGGCAGCCCGGGCTTTCCGTTGAATTATGTGGACAGTTGGGGGTTGCTGCGTGCCATCGACCAGAATTTCCAGGCGATGGAACGTGCCCCGGCCGATCTATTGAGCTGACAGAAGGGACGCGGCGGGGCGGGGGTAACGCGCCGCCGCGTCCAGCCTGGCGTTGCTCGCGGGCAAAATGATGGTCACGCTGGTGCCCTGGCCCGACGCGCTCTCGATTTCCAGCTGGCCGCCATGGGCTTCGACCAGCTGTTTGACGATCGGCAGGCCCAGGCCGGCGCCGTGCGCGCTCTCATGCACGTCGTTGTCGAGCTGCACGAAAGGCTCCAGCACCCGCGGAATGTCCTCGGTCGGCATGCCGACGCCGGTATCGGCCACGAGGATCCGCAGGGTTCTGCTCTCGGTCAGTTCGGCGAAGATCGTGACGCGGCCGCCGGTCGGGGTGAATTTCAGCGCATTGCCGATGAGGTTCGCGAGAATCTGACGAAACCGGTCATAGTCGATCAAAGCCAGCAGCCCCGAAGCGGGCGCCTGCAGGACGAGGGCCGGCCCCTGCGACGCGGTCCGCGCGCCGAAGGCCCGCACGGCATTGCGCAACAGCTGTTCGACCGGCACCCAGTCCAGCCGCAATTGCGGCTTGGCGTTGCTGAGGCTGGAAAAATCCAGAATGTCCCGGGTGAGCGCGAGCAGCCGGCGCCCGGCATCGAGAATCTGGCTGGTGAATTCCTGGCGCTGGGCGCCTCGCGGCGCGCGCGGCCCGGTCTGCAGCAGCAGCTCGGAAAAGCCGATGATCGAGTTCAGCGGGGTGCCGAGCTCATGGCTGAGATTGGCCAGAAACCGCGCTCGTGCATTGCTCGCGGCCTCGGCAGCCTGTTTGGCCTCCTGCAACGTGGTTTCCGCGATGCGCCGCAGCAGCACATCGATATAGACCGCGAGGGCGACCTCCACGAGTTCCCGGTCGCCGGGTTCGAACGGGCGGTGAACGTTGCCCTCGAAGCGCTTGCCCAGCAGCAAGGCGCGCTTGCTCTCGGCGGCGTAGGACCAGAGTATGTAAGGCACGCCGATAATGTCCGTCAGCCCCGCGGCGGTGGCGCCGGGCGCCTGTCCGCCGGTCGTATACAGGAAATCCGGCGGGCCGTTCAGCTCGACGACCAGGCCGCTTTCCATGCCTACGGCATGCTCGATGATAAACTGCCCCGGCCGCGTGGCGGATTCCGCGAGCAGCGCGGCGCGGTCGCAGAGCGATGCGTCGATCACGGCGGCGAGCAGATGGTCGCCGATGGCGCTGGCCGGAATGTCGCGGTTGACGAGCTGGTAGCCCGCGCGCACCAGCCGGGCGACGATCTTGCTGCGCCTGGCCTCGCGGGCGACGCGGCCTTGTTCTTCCTGCAGGCGCAGCAGCCGGGCGCCGATGGCGTTATATTCGGCCTTGTAATATTCCAGCTCGCGTTCGAGCTGCGCACGGCTGGCCGGTGTGCCAGCGTTCATGCGGCGTATTTCAGGATGGTCAGCACGCCGGTCCAGTCGAGCGGCCGGCTGTAATGGCCGGCGAAAGGCGCGATCTCGACCCCCGAATAGAAGCCCATGAAGGGAAAGTCCGGCGCCAGCGTGCGCAGCACCGTTTCGGCCTCTTCGGTGTCGGCGCCGCTCATGATGCTGGCCCGGCCGGCGCAGTCGATATACAGGGCCAGGGCGCAAGGTGCGGCGCCGATCTCCTGCTTCAGCCGGGCCACGCCGCGTTCCGCCGAGTCCAGCATCAGCGTATTGTCGCGGCTCATGATCTGCACCCGTGTGCCGACGGCGAAATCCGGTTCGAACAAGGTGATCGAGCCGCGCGCCGGATTGGCCTGCAGGATCAGCCGGTTGACATATTGGTTCTCGTCATACGGCGCGAACGGATCGCCTTGTTTCTGCCCGAGCGTGGCCACCAAAGAGAGTTGTTGCCCGCTCGCGGTACCGAGCTCCAGCCCCAGCATGCGCTCGACCACGGTCAGCGCGGGTTCGTGGTTGAGTTCCAGAACCTCCGCCCCGTCGATCCTTGTGATGTCCATGAATGTGCTGACCGGACGGCAGCCATGCAGGATGGCGGTCGAGGCGTGCAGGCCGGGCGGGAAGACCAGGGCCACCATGGCGTGCTTGCGCACGTCGCCCTCGCAGAACAGCCAGCCATCCGACAGGTTGATGTCGGTGAGCAGGCCGCCGCCAATGACATGCAGCTGCCGGTCGCCAAGCCCGGCCTGGAAGCCTTCCATGATCTGGCTCGCCGGATGCAGCCGTAGCGGCACGCTGCTGGCCACGCTGTCGAACAGCAGCATCACCGCCGCGCCATCGTTGGTGCAATGCCGGACTCTGTTTCCCAGCGTCTGGCCGGCCTCGGTCTCGCTCTCGGCGAGGCCGGCGGTGGTGAGCACGGAAGGCGTGACATCCGCGCCCTTGAAGGCCATCAGGCCGATTTCGAAACCGCTATAGCCGCAGCCGGCGGCGCTGATCACGCCGGCCGCGGAACCGCCGGTCAGCGGCACCTCGCCGAAGTTCGCCTGCAACGCGGCCAGCACGGAAGCCGGCACATGCCGGCCGCCGACGAACGCCAAAATCAAATCCGGCGCCTCGATCCCCAGCCCCTCCTGGCAAAGCCGGACGGCTTCCTCGGGCTGGGTGTGGGCGGCATAGGACGTGCGGACCAGTCCGGTCATGACCCCACCTCGCCGTAGAGCGCCTCGCCGCTTTGGGGGGCGATGCACAGCGACACCATGTTGCGCCCCTGATGCTTGGCCTGATACAGCGCGCGGTCGGCGAGATCGATCAGGGACAGGGCCGTGCTGGCGCCGGACAAAGTGACGCCGATGCTCACCGTGACGCTCAGTTCGGCCTCGATGCGCATATGCTCGATGACGCTGCGGAGCTTCTCCGCAAGTTCCAGAGCCTGCCAGTCATGGGAAATGCCGTGGGCGACGACCAGGAATTCCTCGCCGCCGTAACGGCAGGTCATATCCGTCTCGCGGAGAGTCTGCCGCAACGTATCGGCCACCGCGCACAGCACTTTGTCGCCGGTACTGTGGCCGTGGCAATCGTTGATCATCTTGAAATAATCGACGTCGACCATGAGCACCGCGAAAGGGTCCCGGGCCGGGCTGGCGGCCAGGCGCTGCAGATGAGTGGTCATGAAACGGCGGTTATAAAGTTGCGTCAGCGGGTCGATCACCGCCATCTCCAACGCCGTCCCGACCTCATTGCGCAGCCGGTCCTGGTAGCGCTTGCGTTGAATATGATTGTTGACGCGCAGAAAGAATTCGGTCTCGTCCAGCGGCAGCGTCAGGCAGTCATTGGCGCCGAGATCGAGGCCGCAGACCAGGGCGTCGCGCTGGTCTGCGGCCGCGACCAGCAGCAGCGGCATGTCGCGGGTCGCCGCGGCGGCGCGCAGCCGGGCGACCAGGCGCAGCGGATCGCTCGCCAGCAGCGACAGGCTGAGGACGATGAGATCGAACGACATGTTCTGAATGGTTTGCAGGACGGCGTTGTCATGCTGAACCAGCACCGATCCGATGTTCTTCTGCGCGAGGATGTCGCGCATCCGCAGCGCGCGCGAGGGGAGATCGTCGATGATCAGCACGCTGCTGCTCTCTGCATTGGTCTGGTGCTGCGGCATGAGACCCAGCGAGGCGGCCGCCATGCCGCGCGCGCGCCATTCATCGAGCAGCTGTTTCAGGCGAATAATGCCGCGCAACCGCGCCAGCAAAATCGGGTGTTCGATCGGCTTGCTCAAAAACTCGTCGGCGCCGACGCGCAAACCCTGCTGGCGATCGGGCTGCTCCTTGAGGGCGGTGACCATGACGACGGGAATATGCGTGGTCGTGCTCTGCGATTTGAGCCGGCGGCACACTTCGTAGCCGTCCATGTCCGGCATCAGCACGTCCAGCAAAATCGCATCGGGTTGCCAGTCCGAGGCGATCTCCTGCACGTCACGCCCGTTGCTGACGGTTCTGACGTCGTAATATTCCGCATTCAGCCGCGCTGCTAACAGCCGGCCGTTTGAGGGAACGTCATCAACAACCAGAAGTCGTGCCGTCAACACATGCTCCCTGCAACCAAAGATTGCGTCATCCGCGGCAAGCGAGGCGATGAAAACGCACAGCCGTTAGTTCTAGGCTTTGTCTCAATCAAAACGGACCTCGATGCGCCATTCGTACGCCAGGGGAGAGTCGCCCTCAGGCAACCGGCACTTTAGAAATCATAACATAGCTTTAATGCTCAGGCCAGCAAGAAGCTCAGAGCGGGCAGACGTTTTGTTCGTATCAAGAATATTTGAGGGCTGGAACGGTCGGCCGCTCTGCAGGCATGCACTCCGGCGGCTTCATGGCGAGCCTCACCGAAATTCCATGGCCACCGTTTTCCTCACCTCGCAGGCATGTCATACAAGATTCGTGCCTAATATATTTTTGATTACGCAATTATCTCTGGTTAGCATAATGAATCGCGCCAGCCTATGCTTGGGCGAACTTTTTTCGGCGCGTGGAGGGGGATGGTTAGACAGATTCTCTAACCAGTTGCGCGTGGCCGGGAATGAAACATGGATAACATTTTAGAGAGCGGGCGTTTGGCGCGGCGCGCATGAGAATCGGTTGGGCCAGGCTTGAGTCCGGCGGCCTGCTCGGCCACAACCCCGGCATGACCTCACCTCCGCTGCTGTTGCTCACCGATATCCGCGTCACCCTCGGGACCGTGCCCTTGCTTGACGGCGCCGGGCTTGGCGTCGGGGCGGGGGAGCGCATCTGCCTGGTCGGCCGCAACGGCTCGGGAAAATCGACGCTGCTCAAGATCGCCTCCGGCGAGGTCGCCTTCGATGATGGCACGCGTTTCCTGCAGCCGGGCACGACCATGCGCTACTTGCCGCAGGAGCCGGATCTGTCGGCCTTCGCCAATACCATGGATTATGTGGTCGCCGGGCTGGGGCCGAATGACGAGGAGTACCGCGCCCGGTATCTGCTCGAGCAATTGGGCCTCACCGGCCTCGAAAAGCCGGAAAACCTCTCCGGTGGCGAGGCGCGGCGGGCCGCCCTGGCGCGCACCCTGGCGCCGGATCCGGACCTGCTGCTGCTCGACGAGCCGACCAACCATCTCGACCTGCCGGCCATCGAATGGCTGGAATCGGAGCTGAAATCCCTGTCGGCCGGCATCGTGCTGATCAGCCATGACCGCCGGCTTCTGGAGAAGCTCTCGCGCAGCATCGTGTGGCTGGACCGTGGCCAGACCCGGCGGTTGGACCGCGGCTTCGCGCATTTCGAGGCCTGGCGGGACGAGGTGCTGGAACAGGAAGAGAAAGAATTCCACAAGCTCGGCCGGCAGATTGCCCGTGAGGAAGACTGGCTGCGCTATGGCGTGACCGCGCGGCGCAAGCGCAATGTGCGTCGCGTGGCCGGGCTGGCGGCGCTGCGCCAGGCCAAGCGCGAGCACAACCATCAGGCCGAGGCGTCGAAAATGGTCGCCGCCGATGCCGCGACCTCCGGCAAGCTCGTGGTGGTGGCGGAAGCCATGTCGAAATCATACGGCGACCGGCCGATCGTGAAACAGCTCGATTTGCGGGTGCTGCGCGGCGACCGGCTGGGCATTGTCGGGCCGAACGGGGCCGGCAAATCCACCTTGCTGAAACTGTTCACCGGGAAAGAGACGCCGGAGTCCGGCAGCGTCAAGCTCGGCGCCAGCCTTAATGTCATCACGCTGGACCAGCAGCGCGCGGCGCTCAACCCCGGTGTGAGCCTGGCCGACACCCTGACCGGCGGCAAGAGCGACATGGTGGATGTCGGCGGCCAGTCGCGCCACGTGATCGGCTATATGAAGGATTTCTTGTTCAAGCCCGAACAGGCGCGCACTCCGGTCGGCACCTTGTCCGGCGGCGAGCGCGGCCGGCTGCTGCTGGCGGTGGCGCTGGCGAAACCCTCCAACCTGCTGATCCTCGACGAGCCGACCAACGATCTGGACCTGGAGACGCTGGACCTGCTGCAGGAAATGCTCGGCGATTATCCGGGCACCGTGCTGCTGGTCAGCCATGACCGCGATTTTCTCGACCGCGTGGCGTCCTCGACCCTGGCCGCGGAAGGGGCAGGGCGCTGGGTGGAATATGCCGGCGGTTACAGCGATATGTTGGCGCAGCGCGGCGAGGTGGCCGGCGTGGCGAAAGCGAAGGCCAAAGCGGCCCGCGCCGCACCGGCGCCGGCCACGCAAGCCGCCACGCCCGGAAAACTCTCCTTCAAGCAGCAGCACGAGCTGAAAACGCTGAACGCCGAGATTGCGAGCCTGCAGGCCGAGATCAAACGGCATGAGGCGGTGCTGGCGGAGCCAGACCTCTACAGCCGGGATCTGAAAAAATTCAACGGCGCGTCACAGAGTTTGGCGGCGGCGCAGGCGAAGCTCGGCGCGGCGGAAGAACGCTGGCTGGAGCTGGAAATGCTGTAGGCAGGCTGAAGTAAAAGAACAAAGAAAGTAGCCGCTTTTTAAAAAAAGCGGCGCAAAAATTTTTGTGACTCTGGGCCGTGGGCGTTGTCGCTGACAAAGCCCACGGCCCAGAGTAAATAAAGTTTTTTTGCTACTTTTTGTTCACAAAAAGTAGCGCTTCCTTCCTTTTACGGCGCGACCGCAGTCGGGTCGGTCTTCGGCCGCGGGTTGAAGTCCGCGGGGATGTGGTTGACGATGCCCTGCGCATAGTCGGTCGGCACGATGCCGATCACGCGGCAGCCCTGGTTGTCGTCAGGCGGGATCGCATCGACATCCGGGGTCATCGCGTAAGAAGCCGGCAGCGGCTTGGCCTTGCCTTCCAGACGGGCCGGATCGAAGGCCGAGAGCAGATTGCCGATGCCGGGCGTCAGATCGTCCGCCGGGCCGAGATTGTCCTGATGAAACATCTTTTCGCCGACCATGCGCGCTTTCAGTTCGTCGGGCAGATCCGCGAGCGGCGGCAACCCATAGAGCAGGTCCACGAACTTGATCACGCTGGCATGGTCGCCGCTCTCATGGCTCACCACATGCGCGCGGGCATAGGGCGAGATGACGATCAGCGGAATGCGCGGCCCGCGGGAAAGCGGCAGGCCCTGCGGATCGAAGGCTGTGAAGACCGGCGGCACATGGTCGTAATCGCCTTCGGATTCATCGTAGGTGATGATGATCGCCGCGTTCTTCCAGTATTTGCTGTGGGCGATGGCATTGACCTCGCGCGCCACCAGCGCTTCAGAGATCGCCGCGTCGGAATAGCCGGGGTGGTCGTCGTCGCCCAGGAAATGCTTCTGCACGGCAGCATCCGGCGAGGCCGGCTTGAGGTTGGCGATATTCTTGTAGCCGCCGCGGATATAATAGATGCCGCCGGCCGGGGCGAGCTTGTCGGCGGCGACGTCGGAGAAGAAGTCGCCGAGACCGTGCAGATGCGCCGTCATCTGCGGATTGTTCGACACGTAGCCGAAATATTGCGGCCCGTTATGGTGGCCGATATAGCCGGTATGCAACTGGTCGCCCTTGTCGTTGGGTTCGCGATCATAGCCTTCCTCATACCAGCCCCAGGCCACTTGTTTCGCCTTTGAAGCGGCGATCGCGGGGATGTCCTGCTGCACATCGGCGAGGTCCGTGGAGGGGGCGCGATCCGCCGCCGTCACGCTCTTCGCCTTGGTGCCGGTAAAGGTCAGCGGCAGCGACGCGTAGGTCTGGTTCAGCGCGTAAGGCGGGTGGTCCTTGGGGTTCTGGGGCAGGCCGCTATGATCATCGCCGGTGCCCGAGCCCCAGAGCGGGTCGTCGTCGCTGACCACCGGTTCGCCGACGCCTTTCGGCAGGTCCTTGGCGCCGACCGCCTCATCCGGGTGCTCCACCCATTGCGTCTCGCCGGTCTGGCCAGCGATCACATCGATGGCGGCCGGCGTCGATGGGCCGATCGTGTGCTGGTAGAAATTGTCGAACAGCACGAAGCGGCTGGCGAAATTCCAGAGATAGGGGACGGTGTCGCAGTCCTCATAGGCCATTTCGAGTTCGCCATACTGCTTGGCCATCAGTGAAGGTTTGCTTTGCCCCTTCATATATCTCTGTTCCTCGCCCAGCGCGAAGCGGTCCATTTTCGCCTGGCCGTCGACCACGTCCATTTTCTTGCCCATGCCGGCATGCGAATGGTCGACGTCATCGGTATCGGCGGCGTACTGCGCCGGGCCGATGCGGAAGGGCGAGATCATCGACATCGTGCCGTCAATGTTCTCGATCGGCTGGGAGAAGCCCGGTGTCTGCGCGGCCGGCTGGCTGAACAGGCCATTAGCGCCCGGGAACGTGCCGAAATAGGAATCGAAGGAACGATTTTCCTGGAAGATGACGAACACGTATTTCACGTGCTTGCGCAGCAGGGCGATTTCCTGCGCGGTGCTGATCGCCGGCTCATGCGCGACCATCATGGCGCGCGCCGCGGCCGGGCCATCCGGTTGCGGCGTGACCACCGGGTCGGCGAAGGCAAGCGGCGCCTGGAACATGGCGGCGGCCGCCGCCAGAGCGGTGCCGCGCTTGCATAGTTCTTTCATTCTCATGGTTTATGTCCTGACGGTTCGAGCGGCCAGTGCGGCCCAGGCCATGCATCACTAACCTGCGGGTAGGCCGCGCCCATGCCGACCAGCTTCTTTGCCGCGGCGGGCACGCCGACGCCCGAAAATGGGTTGGTGATGCATTTCAGCATGGGCGTTTGGTAGCCTGCCCATAACGTTTTCGCGAGGGGGCGAGGATGACTCTTTTATGTTATCCGTTTTCCAGAAAATTCTGGACTCAAATGCTCCTTTTTGTTAACTGAACTTCCCGTATTTCGTTCCGGCTGTTGAAGGAGGGGTGAATGGACATTGTCATGCTCGTGCTTCGCCCTGCCGGAACGCGTGGCGGCCTCGGTGTTGTTGGGATCGTACGCTAGCGCTTCCGACCGCCGTTTCTCCTTCTCAATTCTTCCAAAATTCTTCGCGAAAGGCCGGCCCTGCTAGGGGGCGGATTTTTCCTATGGCTCTCAATAAGAGCAGCGCCCGCCCGATGGGGGCGGTGCTGGCGTTCCTGTTCCGGCGCTGGGCGGAGCACAAGCTGCTGGTCGCCGGCACCGCCGGGGCGATGATCGCCGCGACGATGACCGACGTGTTTCTGCCGGTGTTTGCCGGCCATCTCGTCACCGCCGTGGCGGATGCCGGCGCGCACCGGGCGGCTGCCTTGCATGGCGCGCTGGCGGCGCTGGCCGTGATGGCGGCACTCGGCGTGGCGCAGACGGCACTGCGTTACGCGGTGTTTCGCGGCATCGTGCGTCTCACTTTGCGCGTCATGGCCGATGTGGCGCGCGCCGCCTTCTACCGGGTGCAGCGTCTCTCCTCCGATTGGCACGCCAACAGCTTCTCGGGCTCCGTGCAGCGCAAGATCACGCGCGGCATGTGGGCGCTCGACATGTTGAACGACACGCTGCTGCTGACGCTGCTGCCGGCGCTCTCCGTGCTTGTCGGCTCCTCCATCGTGCTTGGTCTGCATTGGCCGGTTATGGGGGCGGTGCTGGCGGTCGGCTCGGCGCTTTATATCACGTTGGCGGCGACGCTCTCGGTGCGCTGGGTTGCCCCCGCCGCGCAACTTTCCAATCGCTGGGACACGCGGGTCGGCGGCGCGCTGGCCGATGCGATCTCCTGCAATGCGGTGGTGAAGGCCTTCGGCGCAGAACATCGTGAAGACGACATCCTGCGGAGCGTCCTTGAAAAATGGAGCCATCGCACCCGCCGCACCTGGGTGCGGGGCACGGCGTCGGGAACCATCCAGGGCGTCGCTTTGCTCGCGCTACGCACTGCCGTTACCGGCCTTGCCGTCGCGCTCTGGTGGTTCGGCCGTGCCTCGCCGGGCGACGTCGCGTCCGTGCTCACCGCTTATTTCATCGTGCTCGGCTATCTGCGCGACGTCGGTTTCCACATCGCCAATCTGCAGCGCGGGGTGAACGAGATGGAAGAATTGGTCGCGCTGCACAGCCAGGATCTGGGCGTGGAAGACCGGCCGGACGCGGCGCCGATCAGGATCGGTGCCGGCGAGATCCGCTTCGACCATGTGCAGTTTCGCTATGGGCCTTCCGTGACGCCGCTCTTCGAGGATTTCTCGCTGACGATTCGGGCCGGCGAGCGCGTCGGCCTGGTCGGGCATTCCGGCTCCGGCAAGACGAGTTTCGTCAAGCTGGTCCAGCGCCTGCACGATGTGACCGGCGGGCGGATTCTGATCGACGGACAGGATATCGCGGCGGTGAAGCAGAATTCCCTGCGCGCGCAGATCGCCATCGTCGCGCAGGAGCCGATTTTGTTTCACCGCTCCCTGGCGGAGAACATCGCCTACGGACGGCCGAATGCCACGATGGCGGAGATCGAGCAGGCGGGTTGGCTCGCCAATGCGCATGAATTTATCTCCCGGCTGCCGAAAGCCTATGGCACGCTGGTCGGCGAGCGCGGCGTTAAACTTTCCGGCGGCGAGCGTCAGCGCGTCGCGATCGCCCGGGCCTTTCTGGCCGATGCGCCGATCCTGATCCTGGACGAGGCCACCGCCAGCCTCGATTCGGAATCCGAGGCGCTGATCCAGGAGGCGATGGAACGGTTGATGACGGGCCGCACCGTGATCGTCGTCGCCCACCGCCTCTCCACGGTGCGGGCGCTGGACCGGATATTGGTGTTCGAGCGTGGGCGGGTGATCGAGGACGGGCCTCATAACGCTCTGTTAGTTCTGGACGGCGGCGTCTATCGCCGGCTGTTCGAGCGGCAGGCGATGGGGTTGTTGCCGGAGAAAAGTGAAGGGTGAAGGAAGGAAGCGCTACTTTTTGTGAACAAAAAGTAGCAAAAAAACTTTGTTATGCTGGGCCATAGGCGTTGTCAGCGACACAGCCTCAGGCCCAGCATCAAAAAAGTTTTTGCGCCGCTTTTTTCAAAAAGCGGCCTCTTCCTTTCTAATCCTTATCCACATACGGATTATCCGTGCCGCGCAGCATGAGGCGGATCGGCACGCCGGGCATTTCGAACGCCTCGCGCAGGGAATTCACGAGGTAGCGCTGATAGCTCTCCGGCACCTGCTCGGCGCGGGTGCCGAACAGGGCAAAGCTCGGCGGGCGGGCTTTCACCTGGGTGATGTAGCGCAGCTTCAGCCGGCGGCCGCTCACCAGCGGCGGCGGAAACCGCTCCAGCGCCGCGTCGAACCAGCGGTTCAGCGCGCTGGTGGGGATGCGCAGATTCCATTTCTCATAGGTTGCGCGGAGCGCGGGGAATAATTTGTCGATCCCTTCGCCGGTCTCGCCGGACAGCGGCACGATTGTGATGCCCTTCATCTGGCTGAGCGAGATGGAAATCCGCTCCAAGGCCGCCTGGCGCGCGCCGCCGCGATCGTCCACCGCATCCCATTTGGTCAGGGCGATCACGCAAGCGCGGCCCTCGCGCTCGATCAGCCGGGCGATGTGCAAATCCTGCTCCTCGACGCCGACCGTCGCGTCGATCGCCAGCACCACCATCTCCGCACGCTTCAGCGCCTCGATAGACGAGGAGGTGGACATCCGCTCCAGGCCCTCATCGACCTTGGCGCGCTTGCGCAGGCCGGCCGTGTCCACGAGCCGGTAAAGCTGGCCGTCCGGCCCGCTGAGCTCCACCGACACCGCATCGCGCGTCAGCCCGGGTTCCGGCCCGGTGATCATCCGCTGCTCGCCGAGCAAATAGTTCATCAGCGTCGATTTGCCGGCATTCGGCCGCCCGACGATGGCGAAATGCAGCGGCAGGTTTTGCCCGGCTTCACCCTCTTCGCTGTCCGGCGCCGGCAGGCGCTCGGCGATCTCCCGCATCAGATCGTACACGCCTTCATTGTGCTCGGCGGAAATGGCCACCGGATCGCCCAACCCCAGCTCATAGGCCTCCATGGCCGCCGCCGCGCCGCCGCGCCCCTCGGCCTTGTTCGCCACCACCAGCACCGGCTTGCCGGAGCGGCGCAGCCATGACGCGAAATGCCGGTCCTCAGGCAGCAGCCCGCTGCGCGCGTCGAACACGAACAGCACCAGGTCGGCGTGCTCCACCGCGGCGCCGGTCGAGGCGCGCATGCGCCCGGGCAGGGTGTCGGGGGCCGCTTCTTCAAGCCCCGCCGTATCCACCAGCAGCACCTTGGTGCCGGCCAGCACGGCTTGCGCCTCCTTGCGGTCGCGCGTCACGCCGGGCGTGTCGGCCACCAGCGCGAGCCGGCTCCCCACGAGCCGGTTGAACAGCGTGGACTTGCCTACATTCGGGCGGCCGGCGATGACGACGTGAGGGATCATGAGACTCAGCTATAGGCCGTGAGTTTGCCGTCACGGGTCAATTGCAGCAACAGCCCGCCGGCCGCGATCGGCGGCAGGTCGGCGACTTTTCCGGCCAGTTTCGCGGTGGTCTTGAGGGCGCCCTGGATGGCGTCGACAAAGGCGATCTCGCCGTCGTTGCTGGTCAGCACCAGCATCCCGTCGACCATGACCGGCCCGGCCCATTGCACCGGCCCGGTTTTCTTTTTCATGTTGTGGAACGGGCGCATCTGCAGGGCCCAGCTCACCAGCCCGTCATCGGCATGGATCGCGAACAAGGTTTGCGTATGGTCGAGCACGAAGGCGAAGTCGCCGGCGAGGCAGAAGGCTTGCGTGCCCGAGGCGTTATGCGACCAGACCTTGGCGCCGGAATGCAGATCCACCGCCATCACCGTATTGCCCAGGCTGATGGCGTAAACCACGCCATTGGCGATCACCGGGGCACCGACGATGTCGGAAAAATCGAGCGAACTGGCCTGGCCGAAGGCTGAGGCGTAACTCTGCTCCCAAACGGGGGTGCCGGAATTGGCGTCGAGTGCGGCCAGCGAGCCGGAGGCGAAACCGGCGATGACGATGCCGTCAGAGAAGGCCGGAGCGCCGGTCACCGCGACCGCGGTGCGGCCTGGCGTGCCGATTTCGCCGGTAAAGCGCCAGCCCGGCGTGCCGCTATGGGCATCGAAGGTCAACAGCAGATCGTTCTGGGTGATCAGCGCGACCAGCGAACCCGCGATCATCGGCGCGGTGCGCGCCGGGTAATCCATCGTCTGGCGCCACAGCACCTTGCCGCTGCCGGCATCCATGGCGATCAGCTGGCCATAGCCGGTGCTGACGAACAGCCGGCCGCCATCATAAGCAAGGCCGCCGCCGATATTCTGCTCGGAGGTATGGGGCGGCCGCGTGGCGGCATGCCAGAGGCGGCTGCCATCGGCGGCGGAGAAGGCGGAGACCGTGGCATTGGCGTCCATCGTAAAGACCATGCCCTGGGCCATGACCGGGCTGGCCAGCAGCGGCTGGCGGAAGCCGCCGCCCATGCCGACCGAGGCGGTCCAGTGCACGGAAAGCCCGGTCGGGGCGGCCACGTTGCCCGGCGCATGCGCGGCATTGGCCAGCGGCTGCGGCCAGCTCGCCAGCGCCTGGGCCGGCGGCAGGGTGACGCCGGGGGCATCCGCCGCCGCCGCCAGGCTGCCGGTGTCGGGCAGGACGGGGACTTGCAGTCCGATGATTTTCGGTTTGGAGTCGCTGCAGGAAGCGAGAAGCCCGAGCGAAAGAGTCGTCAGAGCCGTGCGGCGTCGCATCATGTAATCTGTCATCCGTTCAGCTGTGCGAGCAGCCCGTTGGCGCGGTTGCGCACGCCTTCCGGGGTCGCCGGGTCCGTGGCGATCTGCGACAATAAGGCTTGTGCCAGATCGGTGTGGCCTTCATGCAAATAGACCAGCGCCTGGGTCTCCTGCGCTATGCCATGATAGGAGTTGCTGAGCGCCGTCAGCGGCTTGAGCCGCGCCAGCACGTCGGCGTCCGGCGCCGTGCCGAGCGCGTGCTGGGCCCAGAGCAGGTTGGCGAGGTCGCGCAGCAGCGGGTCCGCACTGCCGTCGCGGCCGATGCCGGTCCACAGCGCCTCGGCCTGAGCCGGTTGGCCGGCATCGTTGTAAAGGGCGGCGGCGCGGAATTCCGCGAGAACCTTGTAGCCGTTGGGGGCGGTCGCCGCGAAGGCGAGGAGGGATTGCGCATCCTGCAGGCGCTGCGTGGCGCTGAGATTCGGCCCGGCCTGGTCGATCGGCCCGGTCAACGCCAGGAAGGCGGTCGCGGCCTTGTCGTTCTGCTGGGTCTGATGCCAGCGCCAGGCCTGCTGTGCGCCGACGCCGAGCAGCACCAGCACGAGCAGGACGATCAGCAGCCCGCCGTAGCGGCGCGCGAGCGCGATCGCCCGTTCGGTGCGCAGGTCGTCGGAAACCTCGTCAAAAATATCTACCACGTGCCCTGACCCTAAGTTTAGCCCGTACGGTCTTAGCCGGGCCCGGCCCGCTATACAACGAAGGGCCGCAGCCGCGCCATGACCCGGTCAGGCCCGATCAGCGGCAGCAGCGCCGCCATTTCCGGACCCTGTTCTTCGCCGGTCAGCGCCAGGCGCAGCGGGTGGTAGAGCGCCTTGCCCTTGGCGCCGGTGGCGGCGGCGATGGCGCTGGTCCAGGCTTTCCATGTCTCGGCGCCCCAGGGCGCGGGCGGCATCGTGTCGAGGGCGGCGCGCAGGATCGCGGCCTCACCCGCCAGATCGGGGAGCGGGATGTCGCCGGAGACCACCTGCCACCAGCGCCGCGCCTCGTTCAGCAGGTCGAGATTGCCGCGCACCGCCTGCCAGAAGGCTTCCGTCGCGCCGGCCGGCAGGCGCTCCTGCACGGCGGAAAATTCCAGGTGATGCAGGAATTTGCGGTTGAGGGCGAGCAGCTGCTGGGCGTCGAAACGCGGCGGCGAGCGGCCGAAATCGGCGATGTTGAAGGCCTCGATCAACGAAGCCAGCGGCAGGGGGGCGGGGTCCTTGTTGGTGCCCAGCCGCGCCAGATAGGCGGTGATGGCGCCGGGCTCGATCCCGTCCTTGCGCAGCGATTTGAGCGAGATGCTGCCGATCCGCTTGGATAATTTCTCGCCTTCGCCGCCGCTGATCAAAGGCAAATGCGCAAAGCGTGGAACCGGCGTGGCGGCCCGGTCCGTGAACGGCGCGATCGCCTCGAACAAATCGATCTGCACCGCGGTGTTGGACACATGGTCCTCGCCGCGGATGATGTGGGTGATGCCCATATCGAGATCGTCGACCACCGAGGTGAAAGTGTAGAGCGGGGTGCCGTCGGCGCGGATCAGCACCGGGTCGGAGACCGCGCCGAATTTGATGCTGCGGCCGCCGAGCACCAGATCCTGCCAGGCCCCGACGCCCTCCGAGAGCTTGAAACGCCAGTAAGGGCGTTTGCCGTTGGCCTCCGCCGCTTCGCGCTGCGCCGCCGTCATGTTCAGCGCCGCCCGGTCGTAAACCGGCGGCAATTTGCGCCGGATCAGCGCGGCGCGCTTGGCCGCCAGCTCGTCCTCATTCTCGAAACAGGGATAGAGCCGCGCCGTCGCCTTCAACTGCTCGGCGATGGCGTCGTAGCGCGCGAGACGGTCGGATTGCCTGGCCGTTTCGTCCCACGCGATGCCCAGCCAATGCAGGTCGTCATAAATCCCCTGCTCGTATTCCGGGCGGCCGCGCTCGGTGTCGGTGTCGTCCAGGCGCAGAAGCAGGCGTCCGCCCTGGTGGCGGGCGAACAGGAAATTCACCAGCGCGGCGCGGGCGTTGCCGACATGGAGATAGCCGGTGGGGCTGGGGGCGAAACGGACTTTAATCATCCGCGCGGGTTAGACCAAAGAAAGGGAAAGCGCTACTTTTTGTGAACAAAAAGTAGCAAAAAAACTTTATTATGCTGGGTCATGGGCGTTGTCGCCGACACAGCCCATGACCCAGCATAAACAAAAGTTTTTGCGCCGCTTTTTTTAAAAAGCGGCTACTTTCTTCCTTAGCTTAAGTTTCCCCGTTCTTTTTATACGGGCTTTCTTCGGCCAACGCGGCCATGGCCTCGGCCATATCCTGGCGTTCGGCGTTCAAAAACTCCGCCACGGCCCGGCGCAGCCCGGAATGTTTGATCCAGTGCGCGGAATAGGTGGGTTGTGGCAGGTAGCCGCGCTGGATCTTGTGTTCGCCCTGCGCCCCGGCCTCGACCCGCTTCAAACCGTGGGCGATGGCGTAATCAATGGCCTGGTAATAGCAGAGTTCGAAATGCAGGAAGGGCACGTCCTCGGTGCTGCCCCAGTTGCGGCCATACAGCACATCGCGGCTGCGCAGGTTCAGCGCTCCGGCGATCGGTCTGCCATTCCGTTCCGCGATCATCAGCACGATCTTGTCGCCCAGCCGCTCGCCGAGGAGGGGGAAGAATTCCGGGGTGAGGTAGGCGCCGCCCCATTTGCGGTCCACGGTCGACGTATAAAAACTGTAGAAGAAATCCCAGACCTCGCGTGTCAGGTCCGCGCCGGAGAGGGCTGTGAAAGTCAGCCCTTCCTGCGCGTCGCGGCGCTCGCGTTTGATTGCTTTACGCTTGCGTGAGGACAGCGCGCCGAGGAAATCGTCGAAGCTTTGATAATCGTCGTTTTCCCAATGGAATTGTGTGCCGAGCCGTTGCAGCCATCCGGCCTCGCCGAGCGCGTCCCATTCTGCCTTGGCACAGAATGTTACGTGGACCGAGGAGCAGTCGAGTGTTTCGGCCAGTTGTTCGAGCGCCGCCGCCATTGCCCCGGGTGGCAAGCCCGGGCGGCACAGAAGGCGCGGCCCCGGCACCGGCGAGAACGGCACGGCGACCTGGAGCTTGGGGTAATAGGCGCCGCCGGCCCGCTCATAGGCCTGGGCCCAGCCATGATCGAAGACATATTCGCCATAGGAATTCGTCTTTGCATAAGAAGGGGCAATGGCCACGATGGCGCCGCCGGCATCGCGCAAAACCGTGTAACGCGGGTGCCAGCCAGTGCGCCGGCCGACCGAGCCGCTATCTTCCAGCGCCGATAAAAAACCATAGGAGATGAAGGGGTTGTCGCAGCCCGCGCAGCCATCCCATGCGGCTTGCCCGATTTCGGCAATCTTGGGATAGACTTCAAGAGAGAGATGAGGTGTTCCATCCGCCATGGCACACCATATGCGGCGAACCGGCGTTTCGCCAAGATTGATCAATGAGGACGAAGATGGCTGAAGAACAAATTTCTGCTCTGTCCCGCAAGCCGATCCGCCTTGCGGATTATACCAAGCCGGCCTTTGCGGTCGACGAAGTGGCGCTGGATTTCGACCTCGATCCGGCCGCGACCATCGTGCGCGCGACGCTGAAATTGCGCCGCCAGGCGCCGGGGCCGCTGATCCTCGACGGCAAGCGGCTCGAACTGCGCGCCGTTAGGCTGAATGACGAGGCGCTCGGCGACAACCGCTATGAGGTCACGGAAAAATCGCTGACCGTGCATGACGTGCCGGACAGTTTCGTGCTGCAGACCGAGGTGAAAATCAGCCCGGAAACGAACACCGAGCTCTCCGGCCTGTATATGTCCGGCGCCGGCTTCTTTACCCAGTGCGAGCCGGAAGGCTTTCGCAAGATCACGTATTTTCCCGACCGGCCGGATGTGATGGCGCGTTACAAGGTGACGATGCGCGCGGACAAGGCGAAATATCCGGTGCTGCTGTCCAACGGCAACAAAACCGGCGCGGGCGAGGACGGCGGTAAAATCTGGGCCTCGTGGGAAGACCCGCACCCGAAACCTTCTTATCTCTTCGCGCTGGTCGCGGCCGATCTGGTCGCGGTGAAGGATTCCTTCACCACCGCGTCGGGCCGGCATGTCGACCTCGGCATCTGGGTCGCGGCGGGCGATGAGGGGCGCTGCTTCCATGCGATGCATGCGCTGAAGAACGCGATGAAATGGGACGAACAGACATTCGGCCTGGAATATGACCTCGACATCTTCAACATCGCCACGGTCAGCGACTTCAATGCCGGGGCGATGGAGAATAAGGGGCTCAATATCTTCAACACCGCCTATGTTCTGGCCAGCGCCGACACCGCGACCGACGCTGATTTTCAGAATGTCGAGCGGGTCATCGCCCATGAATATTTCCATAACTGGACCGGCGACCGCGTGACCTGCCGTGACTGGTTCCAGCTCTCGCTGAAGGAAGGCCTCACCGTGTTCCGCGACCAGGAATACATGGCCGACCAGTTTTCCGCCGCGGTGAAGCGCATCTCCGATGTCCGCTTGCTGCGCGCCACGCAGTTCCGCGACGATGCCGGGCCGCTCGCGCATCCGGTGCGCCCAGCCAGCTACCTTGAAATCAACAATTTCTACACGACGACGATCTACGAGAAAGGCGCCGAAGTGGTGCGCATGTACCGCACGCTGATCGGCCGTGAGGCGTTCCGCAAGGGGATCGACATCTACATCGCCCGGCACGACAATTCAGCCGCGACCGTCGAGGATTTTTTCGACGCCATGCAGGCGGCGAGCCCGGTTCCGTTGCAGCAGATCATGCGGTGGTATGACCAGGCGGGCACGCCGGAAATCACCTTCGATGAAGCCTATGACGCGGCGGCCAGACGGTTTACCCTCACGCTGCGGCAGCAGACCAAGCCGACGCCGGGGCAGGACGAGAAAGCGCCGTTCCTGATCCCGGTGGCGATGGCGCTGCTGGATGAGAAAGGTGCCGAACAGCACGCTGAAACGTTGCGGCTCACCGCGCCCGAACAAAGCTTCGTTTTCGAAAACATCGCCGCGCGGCCGGTGCCCTCGCTGTTCCGCAATTTCTCTGCGCCGGTGAAACTGAAGGGGCAGGGGCGCGAACGGCTGGCCTTCCTGGCGGCGAAGGACACGGACCCGTTCAACCGGTGGGACGCACTGCAGCAATATGCGACGATCGTTCTGCTCGAGGCGGTGAAGCGGCAGCAGATGGGGCAGGAATTCGCGCTGGATCAGGGGTTGCTTGAAGCCATTGCCGCGACCTTGCGCGATGCCGCGCGTGACCCGGCTTTCGCCGCCGAGGCGCTGCTGCTGCCGGGCGAGAGCCTGCTCGCCGACGCGATGGATGTGGTCGATCCCGACGCCATCCACGATGTGCGCGAGGCGGCCCGCAAGGGGCTTGGCCTGGCGCTGCAAACGGAGTTCGCCGCTGCCTATGCGGCGTTCAGCGAGAACGAGGCGGGGGATGTGTCCGGGCCGGCGATGGCGCGGCGGGCGATGAAAAACACCGCCCTTGGTTATCTCAGCGCCGCCGGCGACAATTTGCGGGCCAGCGCGCAGTTCAAGTCCAGCGCCAACATGACCGACCGCCTTGCGGCCCTCGCCAATTTGGCCGAGGTGGCCGATGAACCGCGCGATGAGGCCTTCGCCGCCTTCTACGCGACGTGGAAAGGCAACGCGCTGGTGTTGGATAAATGGTTCGCCGTCCAGGCCCGTGCCGGCGCGCCGGACACGCTCGCGCGTGTGCAGGCGCTGACCCGGCATGCTGATTTCGACCTGCGCAATCCGAACCGCGTGCGGGCGCTGGTCGGCGCTTTCACCGGCAACCAGGCGAAGTTCCACGCCGCCTCCGGAGCAGGCTACCGCGTATTGACCGATACGATCATTGCGTTGGATACGATCAACCCACAGATTGCGGCGCGTCTCGTCACTGCCATGGGCAGCTGGCGCCGTTACGATGGGGCGCGCCGGGAGCTGATGAAGGCCGAGCTTGAGCGTATCCTTGCCCGCGAGACATTAAGTCACAACACTTACGAGATGGCCTCGAAATCTCTCGCATGAAAGAGTAATGAAGATGATTGAGCTTTCATACTGGACCACGCCGAACGGCCATAAGGTCACGATTTTCCTGGAAGAGGCCGGGCTGCCGTACAAGATCGTCCCGATCAATATTTCCAAGGGTGAGCAATTCGCGCCGGAATTTCTGGCGATCGCGCCGAATAACCGAATCCCGGCGATCGTCGATACCGCCCCCGCCGATGGCGGCGCGCCGATCAGCGTGTTCGAGTCCGGTGCGATTTTGCAATATCTCGCCGAGAAGGAGCAGAAATTCCTTAGCCCCGACCTGCGCGGCCGTTACGACACGCTGCAATGGCTGTATTGGCAGATGGGCGGGCTTGGCCCCATGGCCGGGCAGAACCACCATTTCGTGCAATACGCGCCGGAGCGCATCCCCTATGCCATGGAACGCTATATAAAAGAGACGGGCCGTCTCTATGGCGTGCTGAACAAGCGCCTCGCCGACCGGGAGTTCATCGCCGGCGCCTATTCCATCGCCGACATGGCCTGCTATCCCTGGATCGTGCCCCATGAGCGACAGCAGCAGGACATCAACCAGTTCCCGCATCTGAAGCGTTGGTTCGAGGCCGTCGCCGCACGGCCGGCCGTGCAACGCGCTTATGAACTCGCCAAAAAGGTCAACGAAACCCCGACGGTGACCAAGGACTCGCAGGCGATCTTGTTCGGGCAGGTGGCAAAATGAAACAACGTCTTCTCTACGACCTTACGTGCAAAAACCAGACCGTCCGGTTCAGCCCCTATTGCTGGCGCACGAAACTGGCGCTGGCGCATAAAAATCTCAGTTACGAGGCCGTGCCCTGGCATTTCACGGACAAGGATGTCATCGCCTTCTCCAACCAGGGCAAGGTGCCGGTTCTGGTGGACGGCGAGACCGTGATCTCCGACAGCCAGGAGATCGCCGAATACCTGGAAACCGCCTATCCTAACGAGGCCTCGCTGTTCGGCGACGCCGCCATGCGGGCTTTGATCAATTTTGTGAAAGCCTGGACCGAGGACGTGCTGCACCCCGCCATCGCGCCGCTGGTGGTGGGCGATATCTGGGCGTTAATTCACCCCAAGGACCAGGATTATTTCCGCGAGACGCGGGAGCGTTTCCTGGGGCGTAAGCTCGAGGATTTTGCACCGCAGCGCGAGACCTATCTCGCCGCCTTCAAGAAGGCCCTGGCGCCGCTGCGCAAGACGCTGAAGGGGCAGAGCTTCCTTGCCGGCACGGCGCCCAATTATGCCGACCATATCGTCTTCGGCGCGTTGCAATGGGGGCGGCTTACATCCCAGGCGCCGCTGCTCGACGATGAGCCGGAGATCACCGCCTGGATGGCGGCCGTGCTGGGGACTTACGGGCTGTAAGTAAGAAAGTAGCCGCTTTTTTGAAAAAAAGCGGCGCAAAAAACTTTTGTTATGCTGGGCCCGTGGCGGTGAAACCGCCCGGGACAAACTTACAAAAAGTAGCTTTCTTCTTCTCTTTAATCACGGCGGTACATCACCCGGAGCACGACGAACCAGTTCTCCCGGTTGCCGCTTAATTCGCCCTCGTTATCGGTATGCAGATGTTCGAGGGTCACCGCATCCTCGACATTGCCGCCGACGATGCTGAGCTGGGCCGGCCCGCCGGCGATGACGATGGCGCAGTGGGCGGGAAAAACATGGCGGGTCGGCAGGTCCGCAAATGTGAGGCTGCTGGCCTGGTCGCGGCCCAGGCATACCAGATCGCCCAGGCGCGGCGCGTAGGTGGCGGGGTTTTCCGCGATCAGCAGCGGGTTTTCGATCTCGCCTTTGGCGGCGCGCGCCGCGTAATTGATATAAGTGGCATGGTCCGGCGCGTAGGGAAATTTGAGCCCGGCGCCGGCGATGCGCATGACATAGGAAATGAACGCCGCCGACCAGGCGTAATCGCCGTTGATCGGCACCGGGAAGACCTGACCCTTTCCGTCATGCTCGCCGGTCCAGCGCGCATCCGGCTCGCCGACGTTCATGCCTTCCCACCAATATTCGCCGACGCGCTCCCACAGGCCGGGTTGGCGCTCGCCCATGGTTGCGTCGGTTTGCACATAGCCGGCATCGCCATTGTCATCCACGCGCATGCCCCACAGCCGCCATTCATCGGTGGCGATGGCGACCGCGGCGCTGCGCGAGAAAGGTTCGTAGGGCACGCGGGCGAAAGGCGGGGCGTGCGCGTCCGGCGCCACGCACCCGCTCAAGCCCAGCAGCAGCAGGAGGCTCTTACGCAACGTCCCGGAACATCTCGCGCAAGGCAGGCTCGGTGGCGGCGCACAATCCGCGCTCGGTGATCAGGCCGGAGACAAGCCGCGCCGGCGTTACATCGAAGGCCGGATTTGCCGCCGGGCTGTCTTTCGGCACCACGCGGATCGTGGCGATCGAGCCATCCAGCGCGCGGCCGGTCATGGTGGTCACCTCGGTGGCGGCGCGTTCCTCGATGGGAATATCCGAGAGCCCGTCATTGATCGTCCAGTCGATGGTGGAGGAGGGCAGGGCGACCCAGAACGGCACGCCGTTGTCGCGCGCCGCCAGCGCCTTCAGATAGGTGCCGATCTTGTTGGCGACATCGCCGTTGCGAGCCACGCGATCGGTGCCGACGATCACCAGATCGACGTCGCCGCGCTGCATCATGTGGCCGCCGGCATTGTCGGCGATCACCGTGTGTTTCACGCCATGTTTGCCGAGCTCCCAGGCGGTGAGCGACGCGCCCTGGTTGCGCGGTCTGGTTTCCTCGACCCAGACGTGAATGTCGATGCCGGCATCATGCGCCATATAGATCGGCGCGAGCGCGGTGCCCCAGTCGACGGTGGCGATCCAGCCGGCATTGCAATGAGTCAGAACATTCACCGTCTTTCCCGAAGCGGCGCGCGCTTCGATCAAGGGCAGCCCGTGCCGGCCGATCGCCTGGTTGGTGGCGACATCTTCGTCGCAGATCAGCGCGGCTTCCGCATAGGCGGCGGCGGCGCGCGCCTGGGCGCTAAGCGGCTGCAGTCGGGCGGTCATCCGTGCCAGAGCCCAACGCAAATTGATCGCGGTCGGGCGCGTCGCGCCGAGCACGGTGACCGCTTGCGCCAAGGCGGCATCGGACCCATCGGCGCGCATCGCCAGCGCTACGCCATAGGCGGCGGTGGCGCCGATCAGCGGGGCGCCGCGTACCAGCATCGCCTTGATCGCATGTGCCACGGACTCCATCGTCGTCAGCCGGACGATATCGATCGCCCAAGGCAGCTTGGTCTGATCGATGATGCGGACCGACCAATGGTCGGTTTCATCCACCCAGATCGAACGGAAGGGGGTGCCGTCAATTTTCATTGCAAACAATCCTATAATTTCTGGTGCAGCGCACAGACCAAGGTGAATAGGCGCCGCGCGGTAGCAAAATCAATCACAACTTTGCCTTCCAGCCGCGCCATCATCAGCTCTGCGCCCTCATTATGCAGGCCGCGCCGCCCCATATCGATGGCCTGGATCTTCGCTTCGCGCCCTTCCGCTACGGCACTGGCATAGGATTCCAGCAGCATCTGATAGTCCCTGACCAATGCTTTGAAGGGATGCAGCGCCAGCACCACGGCGATCACCGGGGCGTCCTGCGCGTCGCGGATGTCGAACACCAGCCGCCCTTCCTGCAGGGAGAGGTGCAGGATGCTCTGCAAATGCGGCCGGCTTGAGGGAAAGAATTCGTTCTCAGTTTGCAGATCCATGACAGCCTGCTCGCGGTCGGCCTCCTGCATCGGGGAGATGCGGTGCAACGGTTCGCCTTCGAGCATAACGCGCATCAGCCGTCCCGTCGTTTCATTCATTGGGAACCTCTCGCTTCAGGCCAAGCTTGAGCAGGATGCCGATGATCGCCCCTTTGGCCAGGCGCAAAACGATCATGCAGGCAATGGCGAGCGCCAACAGCAGCATCCCGGCCACGAGGAGGCCCGGCCGGTAAACTCCATTGTAGAAAAGCACGACAAACAGAGCAACGAAATGCAACACCACCAGCATGGCAACGTAAGGCGGCGCGTCGTCCGCCGGCATGTCGCCCAAAGGTGCTGCGCAATGAAGGCAGGTTTCATGAACCTTGAGGTAGCCATTGAAAATTGGCGCCGCGCCGCATTGCGGGCAGCGCCCGCACAAGCCACGCCAGATCGTGATCGGCCAGCTTGGCATGATCCGTTCCGCTTGGGCGACGGCCCGGGGCGGCGGCCAGCGTTCGAACTCCGGATCCTCTACGGGCGGTTTGTTCATGGCCGTATTAGTCACCGCAATCCCGCTCAGTTCAACTGATTTTCTCTCGACCGGGGAGACGTAGCCCGGAGCGGGGTGTTTGGCGTACGCCCGGCGCGCCGCGATCATCGATTTCGTTGCACGTCAGAAACACGGTTTTGCCGTCCATAACGCGATCTCAGACAGCGACGAATCGTTTCGGCGTGATTTTTTTCGCACGTGACAGAAAAAAAATGATAGAATTGACAAGTTTGGTGATGCTTTTTGTTGACAGAGCTGAAAGAGGAGCGGAATAGCGATTCTTGCGTGCGTCGCGCGATTCGCGCCGCAACCGAGTCAACTCTGCATCGGTCAAGAGGCCCCGCACGCGAAAGAGAAGGACGGTCCGCAGACCGTGCGAACAACATCCCGCGTCGGATGCCTATGAACCGATTTTCAACATTTTTAGCGAAGGAGCAAACCCTCGTGACCGCAGACGATACCAGCAAAATGACCGCGCAGCCGCTCGCGGTTCGGGCGACGGTGAAGAAGACCGCCGCGAAGAAACCGGCGGCGAAGAAGCCGGCGGCGAAGAAGGCCGCTGTGAAGAAACCGGCTGTTAAGAAAGCTGCCGTGAAGAAGCCCGCCGCGAAGAAAGCCGCGCCGAAGAAGACCGCCGCCGTGAAGAAGACGGCGACGGTGAAGAAGACCGCGACCGCGAAGAAAGCCGCGACCGTGAAGAAGACCGCCACCGCCGCGAAGAAGACCGCGACCGCCAAGAAGGTGGCTGCCGCGAAGAAGCCGGCGGTGAAGAAGACCGCTGCCGCCGCGAAGAAGACGGCCACCGCGAAGAAGGCGGCGACCGTGAAGAAAGCGGCGGTCAAGAAGACCGCTGCCGCCGCGAAGAAGACGGCCACCGCGAAGAAAGCGGCGACCGTGAAGAAGGTCGCGGCCGTGAAGAAGACGGCAGCCGCCAAGAAGGTCACCGCGGCGCGGAAGCCGGCAGTCAAGAAGACCGCCGCCGCCGCGAAAAAGACGACCTCCGTGAAGAAGACCGCCATGGCGAAGAAGCCGGTCGCCAAGAAGGCGGTGGCCAAGAAAGCGGCCGCGCCGAAGAAGGCCGTTGCCGCCCGCAAGCCGGCCGCCAAGCCCGCCGCGAAGAAGGCTGTCGCGCGCAAGCCGCGCGTGGTGAAGATGCCCGAGCCGATCGCCCCGAACATGGAGTCGTCGGAATCGACGGTGATCACCGCCGGCGAGCCGACCATCAACTAAGCCGCTCCGGCTTTCGCGCCAGTGAAGAATGCAGGGGCGTGCCCCTGCATTCTTTGTTTTAAGGGGGGATTTAAGTCGCGGGTCGGGGCGCGGTTTGCGCCATCCAGTCCTCGAGCAGCCGCCGCGCGATCGAATCCGGCCGCGGCAGGTTGAAACCAAGTTCGCGATGGTTCTCGATCTCCGCGCGGGTAAACCAGCGCGCGTCCCGCATCTCCGCCTCTTCGAGCACGATCTCTTCGCTCAGCGCCTCGGCATGGTAACCGAGCATCAGGGACGCGGGGAACGGCCAGGGCTGGCTGGAATGATACGCGACCGCGCCAACCCGCACGCCGACTTCTTCGAACACTTCGCGCCGCACGGAATCCTCCAGGCTTTCGCCCGGCTCCACGAAGCCGGCAAGAGTCGAATACATGTTCCGTTCGATCGGGAATTTATGCGACTGGCCGAGTAAGGCGCGTTCGCCCTTGGTGACCAGCATGATCACCGCCGGGTCGCTGCGCGGAAAATGTTCGGTGTCCTCGGCGGTGCATTTCAGCACATAGCCGCCCCGCACGGGCACGGTCGGCGCGCCGCACCGGGCGCAGAATTTTGTCTGGGCGCGCCAATGCAGCATGGCGCGCGCGGTCGCCAGAATGGTCGCGTCGTCGGCGGGCAGCAGGGTTGTTAGGCTGCGCATGTCGGTGAAAGCGCCGCTCGTTCCCCCGTGCAGGGCATGGGGATCTTCCAGCGCCGACAGATCCGCGGCGAAAACCGGAATCTGGTCCTGCAAGCCGAGAAACACCCAGGGGGCGTCGGCATCGGGGCGGGAGGTCAGCGCCGCTTTCGGCGTCTCGCCGGTTTCGATCAGCGCATTGCCGCGCCAGAACAAGACAAATCGGCTGCGCGGATCCTGCAACGCGGATTGCACCCAGCCTTCGTCGCTGCGCCGGTGCGCGGCGCGGTCGAGCGTACCTCCGGTATAGGCGTTGGGCTGGCGGGGGGTGATTCGTTGCATCGGCGGCCAAACTGGCAGGAGCTATGACTCGATGCAACCTTGCGGGATTGCGCGGAACAGGGGATAATCACTTCGGGAGGTCGGCATCGGACATGCGCCTCGCCAACCCGGTCAGGGCCGGAAGGCAGCAGCCGCAACGAGTTTCCGTATGGGTCGTTGTTCGGCCTCCCACCCCAAAGCAAAGGTTTTTGAGCCGCGCATGGCTGGTTTGTTTGCAGATGAATCGGCGCCGCCGGCTGATGGGGCTTCATTGTTCGGCGATGAACAGGAAGCGCCGAAGGCTGCCGCCTATCGCGTGCTTGCCCGCAAATACCGCCCGCAGACTTTTGCCGACCTGATCGGCCAGGAGGCGCTGGTGCGCACCCTGCGCAACGCCTTCGCGATGAACCGCATCGCTCATGCCTTCATGCTCACCGGCGTGCGCGGCGTCGGCAAGACCACCACCGCCCGCATTCTCGCCCGCGCGCTCAATTGCACCGGGCCGGACGGGCAGGGCGGCCCCACCCCGGACCCGTGCGGCGTGTGCGAGAACTGCATCGCCATCCTCGCCGACCGGCACCCCGATGTGGTGGAGATGGACGCCGCCTCCAACACCGGCGTCGAGGATGTGCGCGAGATCATCGAGGCGACACGCTTTCGTCCGCTCTCGGCGCGGACGAAGATTTTCATCATCGACGAAGTCCACATGCTCTCGCGCAACGCCTTCAATGCGCTGCTGAAGACGTTGGAGGAGCCGCCGCCGCATATCAAATTCGTGCTGGCGACGACCGAAATCCGCAAAGTGCCCGTCACCGTGTTGTCGCGCTGCCAGCGTTTCGATCTGCGCCGCGTCGCCGTCGCTGAGCTCGCCGCGCATTTCACCCGCATCGCGCAGCGCGAGCAGGTCGCCATCGCCGCCGGCGCGATCGAGCTCGTCGCCCGTGCCGCCGACGGCTCGGTGCGCGACGGCCTCTCGCTCCTCGACCAGGCGATTGCCCGCGGCACTGAAGACAACAGCGAAATCTCTGCCGACATGGTCGCGGACATGCTGGGCCTCGCCGACCGTTCTTATGTGTTCGACCTGATGGAAGCGGTGGTGGCGGGCGATGCCGCCAAGGCGCTCGCGATCGCCGATGCCGCTTATGAGCGCGGCGCCGATCTCGGCGTGCTGCTGGGCGACCTGCTGGGCCTTGCGCATCTGCTGACGCGCATGAAATCAGTGCCGGCGCTCAGCACCGGCACCAGCCTGCCGGAAGCCGAGCGCACACGCGGCGCGGCGCTCGCCGGCATGCTGAGCATCCCCTTCCTCGGCCGGCTCTGGCAGATGCTGCTGAAGGGCGTGCAGGAGGTCGAGGCCGCGCCCGACCGCCGTGCCGCGGCGGAAATGATTCTGATCCGCCTCTGCCATGTGGCCGACATGCCCCCGCCCGGCGAACTGCTCCGCCGCATTACCGAAGGGGGCAGCGTTGGCTCTGCGTCGGTCCCGATGCCGCCCGGTGGCGGCGGTGGCGCGCGCGCGGTGGCGAATGGCAATGGCACCATGATGACGGTCGCCGCACCGCGCGCCATCACCTTCAACGATGTCGTGGCGCTGGCTTCGGCCAAACGGGATGTGATGCTCTACGCGCATCTGCGCCAGTCGGTGCATCTGGTGCGCTTCGCGCCGCCGGTGATCGAGATGCGGCTGGAGCCGAACGCGCCGCGCGACCTCGCGCAGAAACTCGTGGCGCTGCTCGAGGCGGAGACCAATCGGCGCTGGACCATCGCGTTGTCCAACGCGCAAGGCGAGCCGACCCTCGACCAGGCGGAAGGTGCGGCCGCGGACGCCGCGCTGCAATCGGCCATCGCCCATCCGCTGGTGCAGGCGATACTGGAGGCTTTCCCCGGCGCGAAAATTGAGGCACAGGCCCCGCCGGTCGAAGACGAGCCGGAATTGCCGGCAGATTGGGCGGCTTTGACGCCGCCGGACGAACTCTATGAAGGAGAGGATGAATGAAGAATATCGCCGGGCTGATGAAGCAGGCCCAACAGATGCAGCAGAAAATGGCGGAGATGCAGGCCAAGCTGGACGCTGCGGAGATTGTGGGCGTGTCCGGCGCCGGGCTCGTGCAGATCACGCTGAACGGTAAGGGCGTGATGAAGCGGATCAAGGTCGATCCCAAGCTCGCCGACCCCGCGGAAATCGACATGCTGGAGGATCTGATCCTGGCCGCGCATACCGATGCCAAGGAAAAGATCGACCAGATGGCGGAAGCCGAAATGAAGAACGCCACGGGCGGCATGAACCTGCCGGCGGGGCTGAAGCTGCCGTTCTAAATGGGTGGGCCCGAACTCGAGCGGCTGATCGCTCTGTTCGGCAAGCTGCCGGGGCTGGGGCCCCGCAGCGCCCGGCGGATCGTGCTCAAATTGCTGCGCGAGCGCGAGACGCGGCTGCTGCCTTTGGCCGACGCGCTGCGCGACGCCGCCGCGACGGTGCGCACCTGTACGGTCTGCGGCAATCTCGACACGTCCGATCCCTGCACGATCTGCGCGACGCCCGATCGCGAAGCGAAAATCTGCGTGGTCGAAAGCGTGGCCGATTTGTGGGCGCTGGAACGCGCGCTGATTTATCGCGGCACCTATCATGTGCTGGGCGGTTCGCTCTCGGCTCTGGCAGGGCGCCGACCGGAAGATCTGACCATCGAGCCGCTGCTGGCGCGGCTGCGCGCCGCCCCGCCCACGGAAGTGATTCTCGCCTTGCCCGCCACCGTGGAGGGGGCGGCCACCGGCCATTATCTGGTGGAAAAACTCAAGCCGCTCGGCATTCCGGTGTCGCGCCTGGCCCAGGGCGTGCCGATGGGCGGCGCGCTGGAAGTGTTGGACGAAGGCACGCTCGCCACGGCATTGAGCGCTCGGCGGTCGGCTTAAGAAAGGGAAAACGAGAAAGAAAGAGGCCGCTTTTTAAAAAAAGCGGCGCAAAAATTTTTATTATGCTGGGTCATGGGCGATGTCGGCGACATCGCCCATGACCCAGCATAATAAAGTTTTTTTGCTACTTTTTGTTCACAAAAAGTAGCGCTTTTTCCTTTCCTGTTTCCTTCTTCCTAAATCCCCATCCGATCGCGGAACCGGTAATACCACGACCCCAGCACCGTGAGCGGCACGCGCAAAGCCTTGCCGCCGGGGAAAGGATAATAAGGCAGGTTGGCGAAGACATCGAAGCGCGTCGCCGTGCCCGCCACCGCCTCGCCCAGCAGTCGGCCGAGAAGATGCGTGGTGGTCACGCCATGGCCGCTATCGCCATGGCTGAAATACACATGGGGTGAGAGCCGCCCGATTTGCGGAAACCGCGTCAAGGTAAGGGCGAAATTGCCGCTCCAGGCGTAATCGATCCGGCGCCCCTGCAAAGACGGAAAGGTTTTGTGCATCAGCGGCAGGATTTTTTTGCGGATGCTGGCCGGGTCGCGCCCGCCATAGACGATACCGCCGCCATACAGGATCCGCCCATCCGCGCTGCGCCGGAAATAATCCAGAACGTAATTGCAATCCTCGACGCAGACATTGGAGGGCAGCAGGGTTTCCGCGAGTTCGCCGAGCGGTTCGGTCGCCAATATCTGGGTCGAGACCGGCATGATCTTGCCGCTGAGTTCCGGCAGCAGATCGCCGATATAGGCATTGCCGCAGACCAGCACATAGTCGGCCCGTACCTCGCCGCAGTCGGTGCGCACGACCGGCGGTGCGCCGGTGTCCACTTCGACCACGCGGCTATTTTCGAAAATCCGGCCGCCCAGCGACTCGAAGGCCGCCGCTTCGCCCTGCACCAGATTCAGCGGATGCAAATGCCCGCCCAGCGGGTCGAGCAGGCCGCCGACATAGCGGGTGCTGGCCACATGGGGCGCCAGCCCGGCGCGGTCCAGTAGCTCCAGCCTTGGGTGCCCGTGCAGGGCCCAGATGCGCTGCTCATGCTCCAGCCATTGCATCTGCTTGGGCGTCAGGGCGACCAGCAGCCCGCCCGGCACGAGGTCGCAGGCGATCGCGTATTTCTCCACCCGGTCCCGGATGATTTTCGCGCCTTCCAGCGCCATGGCGCCGATCGCGCGGCCGGCCGGCGCGCCATAGCGCGCGGCGATCACGTCCAGCGGGCGGGAATAGCCGTTGACGATCTGCCCGCCATTGCGCCCCGAGGCGCCGAAGCCGACGCGCGCGGCTTCCAGAACGATGACGGAAAAGCCCCGCTCGGCCAGTTCAAGGGCGGCGGAAATGCCGGTGAAGCCGGCGCCGATGACGCAAATATCGGCCCGTTCCGCCCCGCGCAGCGCCGAGCGGAAATCCTGCCGGTGCGCCGTGGCGGCATAATAGGAGGCGACATGGCCGCTTTCCGTCATGCCCGCCCGCCCGCCAGCAGCGCCACGCCGAGCAGCGCGCACACAAAGGTGATGGTGATCACCAGCAGCCGGATGCGGTAGGCGGAAGCGCGCGCCTGAGCCAGCACCTCGGCCTCCATATTCGCCTCCGCCGCCGCCACGCGGGCTGGCAGCGGCCCTGTTCCGTTGATGACGAGGGCGGCGGTGTCGGAATCCACCGCCTCCGGCAGCCGCCTGATCGCCGCCTGTTGCGCAGCCGGAGACGAGGCCGCCAGCACCGCAGCCAAGGCCGCGCGCTGGTGCATTTCATCCACGGTCGGCGCGGGAATTGAAAAACTGGCGAATGTGCCGATCAGCCCCGGCATGAGGAAGCAAATGAGCAGAAAACCGACACGGGAAGGGGAAACGCTCATGGACGCGAAACGTTTACCGGATCGAAAGGGAAAGAAAAGCGCTTCTTTTTTGAAAAAAAGAAGCAAAAAACTTTTTTAAACTTGGGCCCGTGCCGGTCCAGCGCCTCAGGCCCAGCGTAAACAAAAGTTTTTGCGCCGCTTTTTTCAAAAAGCGGCTGCTTTCTACGACATCTCCTCGCGGATGTCGCGCCATTCCTCGGTGAAGGGCTTCTTGCGGAAGGTCGCCCAGAAAAAATTCATCGAATAGCGAATGCCGATGGTGAAGACGCCTTCGCCCACCAGCCGGCGGCCGGAGGATTCGGCGGGCAGGCGGAAGGTGAATTTCACGCCGCCGACCTTGGAAAGCCGCCGGGCCATGTCGGTATCTTCGCCATAGAAGGAGAAGCGCAAATCGGGGTTGCCGAGTTTCAGCATCGCCGCGCGCTTCACGATGAAATTCCCGCCTTGCAGCATCGAGCCGACATTCAGCACGAAGCGGTTGAACAGATACACCGTGAAGGCCAACCTGTAGTAAGCGCCGACCACCCGGTTCACCCGGTTCGGCACACCGTAATAGATATAGGGGCCCGACAACGCGACCAGCCTTGGCCCGCGCTCGAACTGCTGCAGAACTTCGGTGAGCCAGCCCGGCGGGATCACCGTGTCGGCGTCGATGTTGGCGACCAGCTCGCCCGTGGAGGCCGCGAATCCTGTCCAGCGCGCCTGCACCAGCCCTTTGCGCGGCTCGTCCACCACCACCACGCCCTCCACCGCCTCGGCGACCTCGCGGGTGTTGTCGGTGCTGGCATTGTTGACCACGATGATTTCGGCGTCCTGCCCCAAAACCTGGCCCGCTCGCTCGATTTCGTCGCGAATCGCGGTCAGGGAACGGCTCAAGAGAGCCTGTTCGTTATAGGCAGGCACGACGAAACTGATCTTCATAATATTTCTCTGCTCCGTGGCGAATCGGCGGCCTTCGCCGCCGGTCTGGCTTTCAACAAGGGAATCAAGGCGAAGGCGAATGACCCTTTCATGACAACGAAATTGGCGGCTGCCGGTTGACATTGCCGCGTTCGCCCGGCATATCGCGCCAACTATTTTAACATTTTTACCCGAGAGCTTGTGATGAAGATCCGTAACTCCCTGAAATCCGCGAAAGCTCGCGACAAGAATTGCCGCGTCGTGCGTCGCCATGGCCGGGTCTACGTCATCAACAAGAAGAACCCACGGATGAAGGCCCGTCAAGGCTAATCCCGGTCTTCTCGATGCAGCTTTTGGAAAACCCGGCTTTGGCCGGGTTTTTTGTTGGCCGCTATTTGCCGGCTTTCGGCGTTTTTGGCCCCCGGCCGGCACTTGCCGGGCCGGTTGGTAGGGGACAGGACAGCATCTATGAGGTGAAGTACCGCCCGGCACTTGCCAAGTGCAAAATAATGCCGAGATTGGCCGCGAAGCCTGACTAACGAATCCGGCTGAGGAGCGACGAACTATGAGACAACCAGATCCCAAGGCCGAAATCCTGGCCCGCCGTGCCGAATTGGTGGCGGGACTCCGCCATATCCTGCCCGAGCGGGCCGTGATCGAGGATAGAATTTCACTCAAACCCTATGAAACCGACGGCCTGTCCGCCTACCGGCAGACGCCGCTGGCGGTGGTGCTGCCGGAGACCGAGGCGGAAATTGTGGCGGTGATGAAATTCTGCGCCGCGCATGGCGTGCGGGTGATTCCGCGCGGCGCCGGCACCTCCCTGTCCGGCGGCGCGCTGCCGCTGGCGGACGCGGTGGTGGTGGGCATGATGCGCATGAACCGCATTCTCGAGATCAACTATGCGGATCGTTACGCCGTGGTGCAGCCCGGCGTGACCAATATCGGCATCACCAACGCGGTGGCCGATGAAGGGTTCTTCTACGCGCCGGACCCCTCCAGCCAGCTCGCCTGCATGATCGGCGGCAATGTCGGCATGAATTCGGGCGGCGCGCATTGCCTGAAATACGGCGTTACCGCGAACAACCTGCTCGGCCTGCGACTCGTCACGATCGAAGGGGAGGTCCTGGAGATCGGCGGCACACATTGCGATGCCGCCGGCTATGACTGGCTGGGACTGATCACCGGCGCCGAGGGCCAACTCGGCATTCTCACCGAGGTGACCGTGCGGATCCTGCGTTCGCCCGAGGGCGCGCGCGCCATGCTCGCCGGTTTCGCCACCAACGAGATCGCCGGCCAATGCGTGGACGCCATCATCTCGTCGGGCATCATTCCCGTGGCGTTGGAGTTCATGGACCGGCCGGCGATTCATGCCTGCGAGGCCTTTGCCCATGCCGGCTATCCGCTGAACGCCGAGGCGCTGCTGATCATCGAGGTCGAGGGCTCGGAGGAAGAGCAGACGGCGATGCTGGGCCGCATCCGCGAGATTTGCGAACGTTTCAACCCGGTTTCGATGCGGGTTTCGGAAACGGCGGAGGAATCGGCGGCGATCTGGAAGGGGCGCAAGGGCGCGTTCGGGGCGATCGGGCGCATCTCGCCGGATTATCTCTGCATGGACGGCACCATCCCCACCAGCCGCCTGCCGGAGGTGCTGCGGCGCATCGAGGAGATGAGCGCCAGCTACGGGCTCCAGGTCGCGAATATTTTCCACGCCGGCGACGGCAATTTGCATCCGCTGATCATGTTCGACGCCAACGACCCGGCGAGTTTCGCGCGGGCCGAGGCGTTCGGCGCGGACATTCTGACTTTGTGCGTCGAGGTCGGCGGCTGCCTGACCGGCGAGCATGGCGTCGGCATCGAGAAGCGCGACCTCATGACCAAGCAATTCACCAAGCCGGAACTCGACCAGATGCGGCGCATCAAGAGCGCGTTCGATCCTGACTGGCTGCTCAACCCCGCGAAAGTGTTCCCGCTATGATGATGCCGCAGACGGAAGCCGAGTTGGCCGGCCTGGTTATGGATGCCGCAGGGCCGCTGCTCGTCCAGGGCAATGGCACCAAGAGCGCCATGCTGCGCCCGGTACAGGCGGCGCAGACGCTGAGCACGAAAGCGATGAGCGGCATCACGCTCTATGCGCCGAATGAATTGGTGATGAGCGCCCGCGCCGGCACGCCTCTCGCCGAGATCGAGGAGGCGCTGGCCGCGCACAACCAGCAGCTGGTCGCCGAGCCGTCGCATTTGTTCGGGGCGGAGCAGACGATCGGCGGGGTGGTTGGCGCGAACATGTCCGGCCCGAGGCGGATCAGCGGCGGGGCGATGCGCGACCATGTGCTCGGCGTGCGCCTCGTCAACGGCAGCGGGGAGATTCTGAATTTCGGCGGCCGGGTGCTGAAGAACGTCACCGGGCTCGATGTCGCCAAGCTCGTGACCGGCAGTTTCGGAACGTTAGCGGTGATGACAGAAATCACCTTCAAGGTGGCCCCGCGCAGCGAGGCGACCGGCACATTGGTGCTGCCGGGGCTCGACGCGAAGGCGGCGGTCAAAGCGCTCAGCGCCGGCCTCGGCTCGCCCTTCTGCGTCAGTGGCGCGGCCTATGTGCCGGCGACGCAAACAGCCTATCTGCGCATCGAGGAATTCGCGCCTTCCGTGACCTATCGCTGCCAGGCGCTGGCCAAACAGCTCGGCGGCGGCGAGGTGCTCGGGACCGAGGCGAGCCTGGAATTATGGCGCGACATTCGCGACTGCAAGATGCTGCCGCCGGGCGACGCTTTGTGGCGCGTGTCCGTAGCACCTTCCGCGGGGCCGGCGGTGCTGGAGGCGGTGGCGGCCCAGGGCGTCAGCGGGTTTCTCGATTGGGGTGGCGGGCTCGTCTGGTTGGCCGGCCCGGCGACGCAGGAAGCCCATGACGCCGTGTGCGCCGCGGCGCGCGCCGCGCACGGTGTCTGGTGGCTGATGCGCGGCCCGGAAGCGTTGCGCGCCGCGGTCGATGTGCTGCCGCCGGAATCCGCCGCCCTGGCCGCGCTGCGCCGCCGCGTGCAGCAGAGCTTCGATCCGCGCGGTATCTTCAATCCCCTGAAATTGCAGGCTGCCTGAACCATGCAAACCAATTTTACCGAGCTGCAGCTCGCCGACCCGGAGATCAAGGTCGCCAACGACATTCTGCGCACCTGCGTGCATTGCGGGCTGTGCACCGCCACATGTCCGACCTTTGTGACCCTGGGCGACGAGTTGGATTCGCCGCGCGGGCGGATCTATCTGATCAAGGACATGCTGGAGAATAACCGTCCGGCGGCGGAGGAGGAGGTGCTGCATATCGACCGCTGCCTCTCCTGCCTGTCCTGCATGACGACCTGCCCCTCGGGCGTGAACTATATGCACCTGATCGACCATGCGCGGGTGCATGTGGAGAAGACTTATAAGCGGCCGTTCAGCGACCGTCTGCTGCGCGCCGTGCTGGCGCGGGTTCTCCCTTATCCGGCGCGCCTGGGCGCGGCGCTGCGGCTGGCGCAACTGGGACGGAAGCTGGACTTCCTGGTCGCGGGGGAGAGCATGTTCGCGCAGCGCCTGCGCGCCATGCTCAAACTCGCGCCGGCGCAGCCGATGACGCCGCAAAGGCTGGAAGGCACCGTGCACAAGGCCGTCGGCGCGCGGAAAGGGCGGGTGGCCTTGCTCGCCGGCTGCGCGCAGCAGGCGATCGGCCCGTCGATCAACGACGCCACGATCGCGCTGCTCAACCGGCTCGGCATCGAGGTCGTCATCCCGGCCGCATCCGGCTGTTGCGGCGCGCTGGTGCATCATATGGGCCGGCATGAGGAAGCTTTGGCAGCGGCGCGGCGCAATGTCGCGGCCTGGACGAATGAAGCGAAAAAAGACGGGCTGGATGCGGTGATCGTCAACACGTCCGGTTGCGGCACGGTTTTGAAGGATTATGGGTTTTTGCTCCGCGACGACCCCATGGCCGGCGATGCGGCGAGGATCTCGGCGCTCGCCATGGATATTTCCGAATATCTGCTGAAAATCTACGAGCCCACGCGGGCCGCGCCGGATCTGACCGTCGCTTACCATGCCGCATGTTCGCTGCAGCACGGTCAGAAGATCACCTCGGCGCCGAAAACTCTGCTGCGCAAGGCCGGGTTTACCGTGGTGGAGCCGAAGGAGGCGCATCTTTGCTGCGGTTCCGCCGGCACCTACAACATCATGCAGCCGGAAATCGCCGCTACGTTGCGGCGCCGCAAGCTGGACACGCTGAAAGCCAAGGCTCCGGACGTGATCACCGCCGGCAATATCGGTTGCCTGACCCAGCTTGCCGGCGATGGGGTCCCCACCGTGCATATGGTCGAGCTGCTGAACTGGATGGCCGGCGGGGAGAAGCCCAAGGCGTTAGGCTAGGGAAGGAAAGGCAAGAAAGGAAGCACTACTTTTTGTGAACAAAAAGTAGCAAAAAAACTTTACTTACTTTGGGCCCGTGCCAGTTCAACGCCTCAGGCCCAGCGTAAACAAAAGTTTTTGCGCCGCTTTTTTCAAAAAGCGGCTGCTTTCTTTCTTCCTTCCTATCCCGGCAGAAAAGCGGACAGACGGGGCAGGAACATGCCCGCTTGCCGGCGGTAGGCATCGTAATCGGGCGCGAGGTCGGAACGGGCGAATTTCTGCTCCTCCCGCAGCGCGGCTCTGTAATACAGCGCGCCGAGAATGAGCGGGGCCGCCCAGGCGCCGAGGGACGGCGTGCTGATCGCCGTGCCGACCCAGAACAGCATATAAGAAAGGTAGAACGGGTGCCGCACGTAGCGGTAGGGCCCCTGGCAGAACAGAATATGCGGCCGGTCGGTGTCGAACGCCAGCGTCGGCGGAAAGAAGCGGGTCGTGTGGATGGCCCAGGCGAACAGCCAGAGCGATAGGACGAAGAGCGCCGCCACGGCAGGCCAGGCTGCCGCGCCGTTGCGCAATTGCCAGAGGAAGCTGAGGAAGCCGAGCAGGCTCAGGGCGCCGATCAGCCTCATGGTTGAGGGCATGGCGCTTGGGGCGCGGAAATGCCCTTTCACGGCCCAGCTGAACGCGGCGACGCAGGCGAGGCCGAGGCAGGCGATGAGCGGCGTGGTGATATCCATGTTCAGGCCTCCGCGAAGACGGGGACGGTTTCACCCTGCATCAGTCCGGCATAGGCGCGCCTTCTGTTATCGTTGGTGGCGAGGAAGGGAATGTCCGCCATCAGCCGCGCGTAGCGTTCCCGTGGGCAGGCCATCAGATCGGTTTCGAATTTCACGCCGGCATAGCGCCGCGGGCCGTCGACGTAGGAAAAATGCAGGCGCTCGTAAAAGGGTGTGTGGTTGCGCCGGGCGCAATTCAGCATCATGTCGGCGTCGGTTTCAATGACCAGGAACGAGACAAAGCGAAACAGCACGAACACCAGCTCGTAATCGGTGGCGAAATCCGGGTGCCGCACCAGGCGGTTGATTTCCGTCAGCCGGACCGGCCTTCCATCGCGCCGCGGCGCGGCCAGCCTGGCGACGGCTTCAGGGAAAATGCGGCGGGCCGGGATCTCTCCCGCCGTCTCGCCCGCTTGGCCGTCGAGCGTACAAAGCCGCACCGAGGCGGCCGGCCGCCGGTGCTTGTAGATCACAATCGAGCGGTTGTTCGGCTGCAAATCGTCGGCGTCGGAAAACAACCCGCCGGGCTGCGGATCGATGTAGCCGCCGGAGAGATAACTGCGATGGCGAATTCCATAGGCGTCGGCTTTCGTCTCGTCGTCGAGCGCAAGGCGCGCGGTGAGGCCGGACCCGGAACGTTTGCGCGACAGGGGCGCGCCGCGAATGAGGTTGGTGGTAACGGCCTGCAACCCGGTCATGTCATGTTCCTTTTTTGATTGTGGCTCGAATGACGAGGGACAAAACTCAACCCAGGCGTGTGAAAAATTTCATTAGGACGTCACAGGCAGATGGTTTAGACATGTAACGCTCTCGTGTTTGGCGAGCCGGAACGGCGAATGGGCACCATATAATTTTGATGTGTTTGTTTTATTCTGGTGTGTCTGCCTTAACATTTTTCTAACGATTCTATATCGAAATGTTGTTGCCGGGCTGACATAGATGAAGCAGCGCAGACAAAATGATATTGTGCGAAGCGCCGGCATACAAGCGTTTCTTGCGTGAGGCCGATCGTTATTCGTCGGAAAATTGTGGTTTGAAAACGTGCCTGCGGTTGACAGACGGTCCGGGATTTTAACGGCCATCGCCTGATGGAATCTCTGGCGGGGGTTTTCGTTAGGGGAGTTGGCGACGGAAGGTCCGGGACGCAAAGTTCACGGGACGCCGCCAGCGCGTTTTGCGCGGTCGGCCGGAAACACAGGGGGATTTTCGATTCAAGCGGTTGGCACACGCGATCGCAGGCCTACGAGGCGCCGCCGTATTTTCGGCCCGTCACGCCGCATGGCGATACGGGTGTTGCGGTCTTGGGCCGCGCTGAGGAATTTGATTTTTCACCTGAAGATGCCGGAGGGATTGGCGGAACGCCTGTATTTCGAGCAGGCGCGGGATTTCAGCCGCATCATCATCGCCATTTCCCTGCTCGGCCTGTCCACCATCGGCCTGCTGTTTCTCGAGTTCCGGGCCAATGCGCAGGCGCTGCTGCACGATGCCGTCATGCTGACGGTGGCATTGTGCTATTGCGCGTTGATCGGGCGGGCCCGGCGTTGGTTGTTGCACCGCGCGCCAACCGGCGCGGATGCCCATCTCTACATCAAAAACATGATCCGGCTGATCGCGCTGCTCGGCGTGCTGTGGTCGGTCCTGCTGATTTTGCTGCTGCGCCATGAGAACGGCGACCAGGTGGCCCTGCTGTATGGCATTATGGTCGGTTGTCTGGCGACACCGGTGATGGTGTCGCCCCTGTCCTGCGCGATCGCCTATTGGCTGCCGATTTCGGTCGGCATCGTGCTGGCACTGATCCTGGCGCGGGATCTCGAGGTTTTGACGCTGCTCGACCTTACTTCGTTCATCGCGCTTACGGGGTTTTGCATCTTGTTCCTCAATCAGCGTCTGAATGAGCGGGTGATCGGGACGATCAGGCTCGAAGAGAATGCCGAATTGATCAAGCTGCTGCTGCGGGATTTCGAAGAGAGCTCCAGCGACTGGCTGTGGGAGACGAATGCGGAGATGAAGCTGCAACGGGTCAGCCCGCGTTTGGCAGAGGTGGCGCGGAGTCCGGCCGCGACTCTGTCCGGCCGGTTTCCGGAGGCGCTGCTTGGTGAGGCTGCGGCTTGCGTGGGCCACCCCGGCTCGCCGATCGAACGGCTGCGGCAGGTCATCGAGGAGCGCGCGCCGTTTCGCGACCTGGTCGTTCCGGTGCAGATTCAGGGGGAGGAGCGTTATTGGTCGCTGACCGGCAAGCCGATTCTCGATAAAACCGGCCGTTTCGCCGGCTATCACGGGATCGGTTCGGACATTACCGGGCAGCGGCGGCAGCAGGAGCAGATCGCGTTTTTGGCCCGGCATGACAGCCTGACCAAGCTCCCGAACCGTTTGATGTTCGATGAGGTGCTGCATCGTGCCTGCGAGAAAAGCGCCGAATCCGGAGTCGCGCTGCTGTGCCTCGATCTCGACCAGTTCAAGCTCATCAACGACACGCATGGCCATGCCACTGGTGATGCGGTGCTGGTCGCGGTGGCCGAGCGGCTGAACGGCTGCCTGCGCGAGCGCGATGTCGCCGCCCGTCTCGGCGGCGATGAGTTCGCGATTATCGTCATGTCCGATGATGTCGCGGAGATCGGCGCGGTTGCCGGCCGCATCGTCGAGCGCGTTTCAAGCCCGTATCAGTTCGAGGGGCAATCGGTGCGCATCGGCGCCAGCATCGGCATTTCCCGGGCACCGCAGGATGGGGACAATGCCAGTGCGCTGCTGAAAACCGCCGATCTCGCGCTCTATCGCGCGAAGGCCGATGGCAGGGGGGCTTGGCGCTTTTACGATCCGGAAATGGACGAGATCTTGCAGGAGCGGCGGGCGCTGAGATCGGCGCTCGCCCTGGCGTTGCCGCGCCACGAATTCGAGCTGAAATATCAGCCGATCGTCAATCTGGCCGACCGGCGCATTCTCGGCGCCGAGGTGCTGCTGCGTTGGCACCACCCAGAGCGCGGCGTGCTGGGGCCGGACCAGTTCATCGCCATCGCTGAGGAGTCTGGGTTCGTCGGTCCGATCGGCGAATGGGTGTTGCAGCAGGCCTGTCTGGAGGCAGCGCGCTGGCCTGAGCATATCAGTTTCGCCGTCAACCTCTCGCCACGGCAGTTTCGCGACGCTGGGCTGGTCGAAAACATCCTGGCGGCCTTGCGCCACGCGGGCGTGAGCCCGCAGCGCCTGGAACTCGAGATCACCGAGACGACCATGCTCGAGACCAGCGCCCTGACGATGGCCACTCTTTGGGAATTGCATGGCCAGGGCGTGCGCATCGCCCTCGACGATTTCGGCACCGGCTACTCCTCGCTCAGCTATTTGCAGCGCTTTCCCTTCGACAAGATCAAGATCGACCGTTCCTTCATTCGCGATCTCGGCGATGAGAAGGATGACAGCTCGATCGTCCTCGCCATCATTGGCCTGGCCGAGCGCATGAACATGATCGTCACCGCCGAGGGGGTGGAGACCGGCGAACAGGCGATGCTGCTGACCTCCTATGGCTGCGCCCAGGCGCAGGGGCATTTGTTCCATCGGGCGCTGTCGCCGGAAAAATTCGCCGAGGTCGTGGCGGCCGACCTGCGGATCGATGACTGGTCGGACTGCTCTTCCCCCGATCCGGCCACGCTCTCCTGACACTGGAGGCCGGCGACGGGTAAAAATCGGCATAGGCCGACGCCGGAATCACCCTGGCCTGTTGCGGCGGAAACCGCTTAATAGCCGTCCATGACGAAGCCACTGACGCCCACCCCCGCCAGCGCCGCCGGAGCCAGCCCGGCCATGGCGCAATGGTTCGCCATCAAGGCGCGGCATGAAGAGTCCCTGCTGTTTTTCCGCATGGGCGATTTCTACGAGCTGTTCTTCGCGGACGCGCAGGCGGCGGCGGCGGCGCTGGACATCGCGCTGACCGCCCGCGGCCAGCATCAGGGCCAGCCGGTCCCGATGTGCGGCGTGCCGGTGGGGCAGGCGGAGATGTATCTGGCGCGGCTGATTCGCCGTGGCTTTCGCGTCGCCATCGTCGAACAGATGGAAGACCCGGCGGCGGCCAAGGCGCGCGGCGCCAAGGGGCCGTTGGCGCGCGACGTGGTGCGGCTGGTCACACCTGGGACGCTGACGGAAGAGGGGCTGCTGGAAGCGGGACGGGCCAATTTCCTGCTCGCCATGGTCGCGGAGGGCGGCTCGCTCGGCCTCGCCTGGGCGGATATTTCCACCGGCTCGTTTGAAACGCAGGATGTGGCGCCAGCCGGCCTTGCCGCGGTGCTCGGCCGCCTTGACCCGGCGGAAATTCTTAGCCCCGAGGAGATTGAGCTCGGCCCTTACGCGGTGCGGCGCGTGCCGACACTGCGCCTGGCCATGCAGATGCCCGCCAACGAAGCGGCGGCGCGGCGCGAGGTGGCGGAAAAATTCGGCGCCGCCAGCCTGGATGCGTTCGGCACATTCAGCGACGCCGAGGCGCTCGCCGCCGCCCAGTTGCTGGCCTACATCACGGCCACGCAGATGGGCGCGATGCCGCGCCTCTCCCGCCCGGTTTCGGCCGGCGCCACCGGCCAATTGGCGATGGACGCGGCCACCCGCGCCAGCCTGGAGATTTTGGGCGCCCGGGGCGGCGCCGAGGGCGGCAGCCTTCTGGCTGCCGTCAAGCGCACCGTGTCCCCGGCCGGCGCGCGGCTGCTGGCTGCCTGGCTGGCAGCCCCGCTCACCGCGCTTGAGCCCTTGCAGGCGCGCCAGGCCGCCTGGCTCGCTTTGCGCGACCAGGACCGGGCCGAGCCCTTGCGCGGGGTGTTGCGCGGCGCGCCGGACATGGCGCGCGCGCTCAGCCGCATCGCTTTGGGGCGCGCCGGGCCGCGCGACCTCGCCGCGATCGCCGCCGGGCTCGGCGTGGCCCGGCAGGCGGCGCCGCTTTTGCCGGCCGGCGTGACGCTGCTCGCGGCGGCCGCCCAGGCCCTCGACCCGGCGCCGGGGCTGGAAGCGACGCTCGCCGCCGCCCTGGCCGAGCCGGCGCCGCTCCGGCTGGATGATGGCGGTGCCATTGCCGCGGGGTTCGATGCCGAGCTGGACGCCGAACGGCGGCTGCGCGACGACACGCGCCAGGTGATCGCCGCCTTCCAGAACGAGCTCGCGGTGCGCTATGGCGTCGCCGCCTTAAAAATCCGCCATCATGCGCAGCTTGGCTACGTGGTGGAGGTGCCGAACGCCGCCGCCGAAAAGCTGCGGGAAAACCCCGAACTGATTCTGCGCCAGGGCATGGCCAACGGCGCCCGCTTCACCCATCCGGAACTGGCCACGCTGGACCAGCGCATTGCCGAGGCGGCGGCGCGCGCGGCGGCGCGGGAGAAAGTGGTTTTCGCCTGGCTGCTCAAACAAATCCTGGCCCATGCCGAAACGCTGGCGGCCTGCGCCGATGCCCTGGCGCTGCTGGACGTGCTGCAATCGGCGGCCACGCTCGCCTTCAGCCCGCTTTATAGCTGCCCGGAGCTCACCGACGGCGAGGATTTCCTGCTCAAATCAGGGCGGCATCCGGTGGTCGAGGCGTCCTTGCCGCCCGGGACCGCGTTCATCCCCAACCATTGCGATTTGTCCGCCGGCCAGCGGCTGATGCTGCTGACCGGTCCGAACATGGCGGGCAAATCCACCTTTCTGCGGCAGAATGCGCTGCTGGTGGTCCTCGCCCAGGCCGGGTTGCCGGTGCCGGCGGCGGAGATGCGGCTGGGGCTGGTGGACCGGCTGTTCTCCCGCGTCGGCGCGGCCGACGATCTGGCGTCGGGCCGCTCCACCTTCATGGTGGAGATGATCGAGACCGCCGCCATCCTGCATCAGGCCGGGCCGAAGAGCTTTGTTATCGTCGATGAGATCGGCCGGGGCACCGGCACGCGCGATGGTCTGGCCATCGCCCAGGCGGTGTTGGAAACACTGCACAATGGAAATCGTTGCCGCGCCATATTTGCTACACATTTTCATGAGCTATTTCAGTTGGCCGAGGCGTTGCCGCGGCTCACGCCGCATACGATGCGGGTGAAAGAGTTTCGCGGCGAGGTGGTGTTCATGCACGAAGTGGTCCCGGGTGCGGCGCAGCGGAGCTGGGGTGTTCATGTCGCCCGCCTGGCCGGCGTGCCGGAGCCTGTCGCCAAACGCGCGGAAATCCTTTTGAAAGCCGCCGAACGCACCGCCCCGGTGCCTTCGCCTTTGCCGCTGTTTGCCGCCGCCCCCGCGGCCCCGGATGAGCGCGACGCCGTGCTGGCCGAACTTGAGCAACTGGACCCCGACCAGATGAGCCCGCGCGCGGCGCTGGAGGCGCTGTACGCGCTGCGCCGCCGCTTTGTGGCGATCCCAGCCCGCGAGGCGGGCGATTGAGCGGCGTTCGTTCCTAAAGCGAATTTATTCCTAAATTGAACAAAAATTCCCGCGTTTCCAACTTCAGCGAGTTTGATCTACCTTGTCGCAAATGCCCACCGCTGAGAAACCGCCTGAAATTGCCGCTGCCCTGGCCGCTCTGGTGCCGGAGGGCAACCCGCCGCCGCGTGACGAGGCGCTTGCCGCCTTTCGCCGGCAGCTCGGGCGGCTGCAGACCCATGTGCAGCAGCGTTTCGAACGCGACGGGCTGAATGGCCTGGCTGCGGCGCGGCTGCATGCGCGGCTGATGGATGAGCTGGTCAGCGCCTTGTTCGGCTATGCGCTCGCGATGGCCCCGATCGACCCGGAAGACCGGCTCGCGGTGGCCGCCACCGGCGGCTATGGCCGCGCCACGCTGGCACCGTTCTCCGACATCGATCTGTTGTTCCTCACCGGCGGCAAAAATAGCCCGAAGATCGCCGGCGCCGTCGAGTTCGTGCTGTATTTCCTCTGGGATCTCGGCCTGAAGGTCGGCCATGCCACGCGCTCGATCCCTGACTGTCTGCGCGAGGCCAAGGACGACGTCACCATCCGCACCTCGTTGCTCGATGCGCGCTGCCTGAGCGGCGACCGCGCTTTGTTCGCCGATTTTCACAAGGCGTTCCGGGCCGATTGCGCCGCCGACGGCCCAGCCGAATACATCGCCGCGAAACAGGCGGAGCGCGCCGCGCGCCACCGCCGCTTCGGCGAGACGCCGTTCATGGTCGAGCCGAACGTAAAGGAAGGCAAAGGCGGCCTGCGCGACCTGCAGACTTTGTACTGGCTGTCGCGCTACGTCTTCAACACGTTCGCCATGAGCGAGCTGGTCGGCAAGGACGCGCCGGGCGGCGGCATCCTCACCGAGACCGAGGCCCGCGCCTGCAAGCGCGCCTGGGAATATCTCTGGACCGTGCGGGTGCATCTGCACTATGTCGCCGGCCGCGCCGAGGAGCGCCTGACCTTCGATCTGCAGCCGGTGGTCGGCGCGCGCATGGGCTATACGCGCCATGGCCGCCAGGATGGCGTGGAACGGTTCATGCGCCATTATTTCCTGGTGGTGCGCGAGGTGGCGCGCGTGACCGGCGTGCTCGAGCCGGCTTTGACGCGCGCGGCCTTAGGCCCGCCGGCCATCGTCGCCGCCACCGACACGGCGCTGATGCAGGCGGGCTTCGTGCTCGCCGACGGCAAGATTCTGTTCGCGCCAGGGCGCGAGCCGGAAACCGACCCGACGGCGATTTTCCGCATTCTCATCAGCGCCCGCGACCGTGGGCTGGAACTGCACCCGCTCGCTCTGCGCATGCTGATCCGCTCGGCGCCGCTGGCGGCGGACCTGCGCGGCGACAAGAAGGCCGCCACTTTGTTCCTCAACCTGCTGTGCGGCGGGGACGAGGCGCGCGGCGACACGCCGTCCTGCGATTCTGCGCGCTGGTTGACGCTGCTCAACGAAACCGGCGTGCTCGGCCGCTATATGCCGGACTGGCGCCGCATCGTCGGGCAGATGCAGTTCGACACCTACCATGTCTACACGGTCGACGTGCATTCCGTGCAGGCGGTGAAGGTGCTGAACGCGATCGAGGCCGGCGACCTCGCGGAAGTGGCGCCGGTGGCGAGCGACCTGATGGAGCAGGTGCAGTCCCGCCGCGCGCTGTATGTCGCGGTGCTGCTGCACGACATCGCCAAGGGGCGCGGCGGCGACCATTCCGAGCTCGGCGCGGAACTCGCTCTGTCGCTCTGCCCGGCGCTCGGTCTCACCGCCGAGGAGACGGAAATGGTCTCCTGGCTCATCCTGCACCATTTGCTGCTTAGCCAGACCGCCTTCTCCCGCGACATCGACGACCCGAAAACCATCCTCGACCTCGCCGACACCATCCAGTCGCCGGAGCGGCTGCGCCTGCTGTTGATCCTCACCGTGTCCGACATCCGCGCGGTCAGCCCGAAAGTCTGGAACGGCTGGAAGGCGACCTTGCTGCGCGAACTCTACGCGCGCGTCGCCGAGGTGCTGGAGGGCGGGCTCTCCACCACCGAGCGTGACACGCGCATCGCCCGGGTGAAGGACGTGGTGGCGGACCTGCTGGAAGACTGGCCGGCGGAAGCGCGCGAAGAATTTCTGTCGCTCGGTTATCCGAGCTATTGGCTGGGCTTCGACCCCGAGAGCATCGAACGCCATGCCCGCATGATCCGCGACGCAAGGCTGCGCGACGCGCCGCTCACCGTGAACGCCGAGCCGCTGCCGGCCCGCGCCGTGACCGAAGTGGTGATCTACACCGCCGACCATGCCGGGCTGTTCAGCCGCATCGCTGGCGCCTTGGCCATCGCCGGGGCCTCGATCGTCGATGCGCGCATCCATACGCTCACCGACGGCATGGCGCTGGACACGTTCTGGATCCAGGACGCCGCCGGCGGCCCCTATGACGCGCCGCACCGCCTGGCCCGGCTTTCCGCCTTGATCGAACAGACGCTCTCCGGCCGGCTGAAACTGGACAGCGAAATCCGCAAGGCCACCCACAGCCTGATCCCCGGCCGCATGCGCGCCATCCATGTGCCGCCGCGCGTGGTGGTGGATAACCGCGCCTCCAACCGCCACACGGTCATCGAGGTGAACGGCCGCGACCGGCCCGGCCTGCTGCACGACGTGACGGCGGCGATCTCCAGCGAGGGGCTGCAAATCGCCTCGGCCCATGTCACCACCTACGGCGTGCGCGCGGTGGACGTGTTCTACGTGAAGGACGTGTTCGGCATGAAGGTGGAGAATGAGCGCAAACTCTACCAGCTCCGCCAGGCGCTGCTCGCGGCACTCACCCCCACCGCCGAAGACCCGCCGGCTTCGTCGCGCCGGGTGACGGTGGGGTAGGAAAGTAAGTGGCCGCTTTTTGAAAAAAGCGGCGCAAAAACTTTGGGGCTGTCCCAGATGTTAGGTTGAATTCTTTCTGACCCAGCGCTTGAGCTGCTTCAAGAGCTGGGCGGGAGAGCCGTCGTTGAACCTCCACTCGCATTCCTTGA